>Ga0302177_10000243_pt1 | contig 43839 bp, 38 predicted proteins | sample I_Palsa_E1_2_FD_198780 | JGI IMG/M metagenome (GOLD analysis project Ga0302177, IMG submission 198780) | Peat permafrost microbial communities from Stordalen Mire near Abisko, Sweden - I_Palsa_E1_2 | ecosystem: Environmental > Terrestrial > Soil > Palsa > Peat permafrost | place: Sweden... | reverse complement strand
ACGCTTTGGTCGTGGCAGCGGGTTTACGGCGCACCGATCGACGAGGTCGTGCAAGCCGACGCGATGCCGGCGGTGAATGCGCTGGCGAACGAATGCATCGAATCGATTTACGACATGGTGCAACGGCATTACTCGCAGCGTCCGCTGCAACAACACTTTTTATCGGTCAGCAATGTCACCCAACTGGAACCGTGGCACTCGCTGCTTGAGCAGAATATTCCCGGCGCGCTACCGACTGATATCCCCGTACTGATAACGCAAGGTGCCGCCGACCGCCTCGTGTTGCCTCAGGTCACGCGCGCTTATGTGCAGCGCCTTTGCGCTGCCGGCGACACTGTGATGTATCGGGAATGGCCCGGCGTCAACCATGGCTTTATCGGTAGTGACAGTGCCCTGACGGCGGTGGCATGGATCGCCGATCGCTTCGATGGCAAGCCCGCCCCGAGCAGTTGCCCCATCAACGCACCTTGAACGGATACACGCCTGGAAAACGCTCCGCGACCATTGCTGTCGCGAGGCGCCCCAGTCAACCCTATTTGGACTGACACTCACGCAGCACCGGTTTATCGGTGCTGACGCGGGTGTCATAGAGATTGCCGCCGCGGCCCTTGCTCCACCACGTGACGAAACCGCCCTGATAGCGCACACCATCGGCAGACATGCCGCTGACCAGCAACATCGGGCTGCCTTGCACAGGCAACAGCGCAAAGCTTTGCCCGTTGCTTGCGTTCCAGTACGTCACTTTGAAACTTTCGCCGCCGGCACACCGGTACATAGCGGTAATCGGCTTACCTATCTGTAATTGCGGCACGACTAGCGGCGGCACCTGATATTGCGATGACGATGAGGGCTGAGCAAACGTCGTCAACGGGATGGTAAAAAGCAGCACCGAGGAAAGACGACGTACTAACGCAGTTGCAGTATTCATTGGCAGGCAGGCTCACTGTGGATGGTTTCGGATCCTGAGGTTCCTAGGGTCCTTGGTTTGGGAACAAGCGGACGTCTGCTTGCCGTAAAGATTGACGAAGATCGCCGCGGCCCCATGAAGAATCTTGGCACATGGCGAATAGTCATGGTCAGCTTCATACCCATGATGAGGATGGGCAATACCCGCCACTTTTCAGTTGGAACGAAACTTTTTCAAATCGAACGGCGGCGCAAGACCATCGCTGTCGTTGATGGACAGGTGCAGACCGTGCGCTTTCGCAAGCCGGCATTGAGGTGCGACGCCACAATGCAGAAGCACCCTCATCTCAATCCCCACTGCTGATTAACAATTTATCGAAGGACACCGGCCGATGAATCAGTCTATCCAAAAAGCTTGGCTCCATTGGCGAGTCAAAACCAACTCAAGGCACGGTGTACGCGACATGGCGCTTTCGATACTACTGCTCGCGACTTCAAGCATTGCCCACGCTGAGGTGACGAGTTTCGATTGCGGCAAGGCGTCGACCCGCGCCGAAAAGGCCGTATGTGCATCACCGGCGCTAGCGGCCAAGGACGTGACGCTGGCCGCCTACTTTAAATTGCTATTGCGCCTGAAGCCCTCCGCGGCCGGCATGGCGTACCGCGAATTCGACGACACGCTGCGCAACGACCAGCGCCAATGGCTGCAGCACGATCGCGATGCCTGTCAGGCTGACGTTACCTGCCTCGATCACGTCTATGACCGGCGTATCGAAGCCCTGCTCAAATTATTCGACGCGAACGCGGGCCTTACCTTTGGTCGCCGCATAACGGACTGAGCATGACCGGACACGAGCATCGTGGCATTTGGAAAAGCGGCGTGCGGTAAGGAAAACAAGGGGCACCTGCGCTGCCTAACATACGCTCACAGGTCATCGAGCGATCGAGTGGTTACCGCGACGAAGCAGCACGCTTCGCCGCGCCACCCGATGAGGGATTGCTATCGCCACAGGCCTCACTTCGGCATATCTGCCGAACAAGGATGGCCCTTTCGATTTCGACCTTATGGCATCAAACCCCTTATCACCCACACTATCCGACGAGAGTTCATCATCATGAAGAAGACATTTTTGATCGGCGCCCTGCTGGGCGCAGCGTGCACCTTTGGCTGCGCCACCATGGCTCAGCAGTCACCCCACGTCGATATCGGCAATCGTCACGGCAACCTGCGCAACGCACAGGAATACATTGTCCAGGCGTGGCAGCTCGTCAGCGACGCTCAGTACGACAATGACTCGCGCCTGGGCGGCCATGCCGGTCGCGCCAAGGAACTACTCAGCGAGGCGAACGAAGAGCTTCGCATGGCCGCCGACGTAGCCAACGAACACGGACGTTAATCCTCCACAAGAGAGGAAACCGACACGCCTTGGCCATGGAAACATGGCCAAGGCGTTGTCACTTTTGGCCGTCCATATAAAAAAAGGCAGATGCGCAAAGCGCACCTGCCTTTTATCCGGTTAATGATTCAATCAGAGCAGGTCTACGAGTGATATACCGTTCTTGGCCGCCGTAAGTTGATCGTCGGGAACGTGACCACGGCGCTGCATATCCACCAACCCCTGATTGAGTTTGACGAAGGGACGCATGCGCCGCTCATAGGTAGCGAAAGCCAGAGCATGATCTTCAGGGTTTTGCGCCAAAGTCTTGGCTAGCACCAGCGCACCGACCAGGGCCAGGCTGGTGCCCTGGCCCGAGAACGGCGATGCGCAATAGCCCGCATCACCCACCAGCGCAACACGGCCCTGCGACCAGCCCGGCATATGGATCTGCGCAAGTTCACCCCAATAAAACTGCGGTGTTTCACGCATGGCTTCGAGCAGCTGAGGAAAGAAGCCGCCGAGGCCCTTGCATGCCGCCTCCACTGCGGCCTTTTGTGCCGCCACATCGTTGCGGGATATTTGGCCAGGCTCGACGCCGAATCCCGCACCAACACGCAACTGTGTCTGGTCAAAACTGGGATAGATGACGCAACCAATTTCCTCTTCGCGATGAGCGAGCTGCCAGCTCTGCAGATCGATCATGTTCGGCGTACTGAATAGCGCCATCCCGACGCCCAGCGGCATGACGAAAGGCTCGTCACTGCCAAACACCAGTTTGCGTACGTTGGAGTAGACGCCATCGGCGCCAATCACGAAATCAAAACGGCGATCCGGCTGTCCGCGAAAAGAAGCGGTGACAGCGTTCTCATTCTGTTCGATGGCGGTGATGCTATCGCCATAGATATATTCGACACCTTCGCCTGCCTGATTCAACAACAGGCCGCAGAGATCGTCACGGAAGATTTCGATATCGTCGCTGTCCAGACGCCCTGCGCTGAATGTCCGCTCCTCTGTGCGCTCGACCTCGTTGCCTTGCGCATCCAGGATCGACATGCCCCGGAGTCGGGTGCGACGGGCGTGAACCGCATCGTGGAGACCCATGGCCTTCACGACGTCCAAGGCCACGCCGCGAATGTCGACAGCCTGACCCCCGCTGCGTAACTCGGGTGATCGTTCGATCACCGTCGCGGTGAATCCTTCGCGCTGCAGCCAATAGGCGAGCGCAAGGCCGGCAACGCCACCGCCGGAAATAAGTACTGTGCGATTCATGCGGCACCTCGAAAAAAGCAGAGTGCGTGAACGAAGGGATGTGGTTTGATCATCATGAGCGGATCGTCTCCAATAATTTAGCCAAGAGATTTTTGAGGATGGGAAAGTGAATCGCGATCAGTGCACGCCGTGCGTGCGGCTTCGACGCCACTGCATAGGCGTGGTGTGCTCGAGGTTCTTGAAGACTGTGGTGAAGTGAGCCTGGGTACGAAATCCTACGCTGATGGCAATGTCGATCAACGAACAGGGCGTATCCATTAACAACACCTTTGCCTGCTGGATGCGGCACTGAAGCAAGTAGTGATGCGGGCGAAGTCCGGTGGCTGCGCGGAACTGCGCGGCAAAGTGCATGGCGGACATGCCTGCGGCCGCGGCCATGTCCGCCAAGCTAATAGGGCCGGCAACGTGGTCCTGAACGTAGCCGATCACACGTTGCAGGCGCCAACGCGGCAACATGTTGCGCGCCATCGCCGTAGCGGGCCTGATGCGCTGCGTAAACAGCACACCGATGCGAGCCACGATAGCGTCGACCAGATGCCGGGAAAAAGCGGGATCATGCGCTTCCAATGCCGCGCTGAAGAGCATCTTGGCCAACTGCAACAACAGCGCATCACCCGCCGGGCTGGCGCCGGGATGCGACATGGCAACGGGCAATTCGCTCGCCACGTGCTCACGCCAATAGCGTACGGGCACATGCAGAATCAGCGCTTCACGCGCGGCACGCCATTGCGTCAGCACACCCTGCTGCGCGGGGCTGATATGCAGATGACCCTCACCCACCTCGCCACAGCTGAGCCACTGTGCGCCAAGCTTCACTGATAGCGCGCACGGTCCCATGAAAATCCAGGCAACGATCGTATCAACCGGCGTAAACGCGATGGGTGTGCAACGGCTATCCGGCTGATGCTGCAACAAGGAAACGCGCACATCGCCAGGGCCATCTTCAAGCACAACGAGTTCACTGGAACCTGGCGAATCGATCACGCGATCCAATTCATAGGCGCCTGCTCGCGGCATCGGCGGAAGGGGGTCAACAGGAAGATGGCCAGGGTGATCGGGCTGCACGTACATATCGGGTCTCCCACCAGGAGCGTCGATCGGCCTGGTGATGGTTCTCTTGGTCGAATTCGCCTTTGACTAGAGGTGGTTGTCGGTGAAGCTTCGCCGTGACGAGCTGTTTGGGGTGGCGTTGGGCTTTTCAATCTTTACGTTGTCTAGATAGCATGATTTGCTCTCAAACCCTTGTCAAGCAAAATCTTTACAGTGTTAAGATTGAAGCCATGAAAACCACCCCGTACCACCATGGCGCCTTGCGCGAGGCCCTTCTCGACGCCGCCGAGACCATCATCCGCCGGGACGGGCTACCCGCCCTGACTCTGCGCGCAGCCGCCCGCGAAGCCGGCGTCTCCCACGCGGCACCCTCCCACCACTTCGGTGATCTGCCTGGTTTGCTGACCGAGCTGGCGGCCGTGGGGTTCGCGCGTTTCGCCGCGCAGCTGAGGGAGATCAATGCGTCGCCTCTCCACAAGCGCTGGGATGGCGCACGTGCCTACGTCGCCTTCGCTGCGGCCAACCCTGCCCTGTTCCAACTGATGTTTCGTTCGGACCGACTGGACGTCGATCGTCCTTCCTATGTTGCGGCGCGTGCGGAGGCCTTCGCCTTTCTGGCGCAGGCTCGCGGTGTGTTCACCAGCAAACCCAGCCTCGAAGAACTGGGAAACATCGTCGGCGGATGGTCACTCATCCACGGGTTCGCCATGCTGATGCTGGACGATCGCCTCAAACCGCTGCTTGCCGTGGCGCCGGAAGGAACCAGCACGGACGATCTTTTCGAAGCTGTGCTCGCATCGACCGATCGCAACGTGTTCAGACCTGCGGGCTGACCCGTTCCGCGAACGCGACCGTCGCCCCGCTACAAGCCGAGCTCGCTGAGGCCGGGATGGTCATCCGGGCGTCGACCCAGCGGCCAGTGATATTTGCGCTCCGATGCCTCGATCGGCATATCGTTGATGCTTGCGTAACGGCGCTGCATGAGGCCGTTTTCGCCAAACTCCCAATTCTCGTTGCCGTAGGAACGGAACCAGTTGCCGGAATCGTCGTGCCACTCATACGCAAAGCGCACCGCAATGCGGTTGTCATCGAACGCCCATAATTCCTTGACCAGGCGATAGTCCAGCTCCCTTTTCCATTTGCGTTCCAGGAACGCTTGCGCCTCTTCGCGACCGCTCGCGAACTCCGCGCGATTGCGCCATTGGGTATCCGGCGAATAGGCAAGCGCCACCTTCGCCGCGTCGCGCGAATTCCAACCATCTTCGGCAAGACGAACCTTCAAGATGGCGGTTTCGCGCGTGAACGGTGGCAGCGGCGGGCGTTGTTCGTTGGAAGAAGGCATGGCAACAATGCTCCGGGATAGTGGATGAGGCAGGAGTGGACTGACCGGTTCTCTCGGCGCCCTCCACAAGAAGTATGATCCCAGTCGAGTCCACCATGGGGAAGCGCAATGCGCTTGACGGTTGGCTTGCATGCTGCCCATCACGAGTTACAGGTGCCATCGTAGAGCTCGAACGCGTCACGGATCCCCGCAGGAGTTCCAATGAATGCGACTGCGCAACTTCCCTTACCCATGCCCAAGCCGTCGAGCGCCGGGTGCATGCGGTTTGAAATGCGCGAGGGCAAATCCGTTTTCATAGCGACGGGCGACTGGACGCTTCCTCATTACGCCGTGCTGCGAGCGCAGGTACTCGCTGTCAACACCACGGCGATGAGCGAAGCCAGGATCGATATCTCGGGCATAGACCACGTGGACACGGCGGGTGCATCGCTACTTGCCGACCTGTTTGGTCCGGCACGACTGGTTTCGCTAGGCACCCAGTCAGCCCTGCCGGTGTCGCAGCGCGCGTTGCTTGATGCCGTCGGCAAGGCGTTGATCGACTGTTCCCGACCGCCGCCACCGCGTGATCATGCGGTGGTTCGTATCGTGCTTGCCCGGATCGGCAGCGCCGTCGAAAACTTCGGCAAACAGACAACCACGCTCCTGGGTTTCATAGGACTCATTTTCGCTACCCTGGCCCGAACGGCACCGCATCCACGGCGTTGGCGTGTCACGTCGCTTGTCGCACAGGTCGAGCAGACCGGGCTTGATGCAGTGCCTATCGTGGCGTTGTTGTCGTTCATGGTAGGCGCCGTCGTGGCTTTTCTCGGCGCGTCCGTGCTGGCGGATTTTGGCGCGTCCATCTTCACCGTGGATCTCGTCTCGTACGCTTTTCTCAGGGAGTTCGGCGTGATCCTCACAGCCATTCTCCTGGCTGGCCGAACCGCAAGCGCGTTCACCGCGCAGATCGGCTCGATGAAGGCCCGCGAAGAAATCGATGCACTGCGAACGCTCGGACTCGATCCTGTCGAACTCCTGGTGATGCCTCGCGTACTCGCCTTGATCATATCGCTGCCGCTGCTGACCTTCATCGCGATGATGGCGGGCATCATCGGCGGAGCCGTGGTTTGCCAGTTTGCCCTGGGGACGTCACCGATCCAGTTCCTGTCGATCTTCAAGGCCGATATCAAGGTCTCGCAATTCCTGGTGGGCATCGTCAAAGCACCGGTCTTCGCGTTTCTCATTGCCACCATCGGCTGCATGGAAGGATTCAAGGTCTCGGGCAGCGCGCAATCGGTGGGCGAGCACACCACGTCGTCGGTGGTGCAGTCCATCTTCGTGGTGATCCTGGTCGACGCGATAGCCGCCATTTTTTATATGGAGATGGGCTGGTGACGGACATCCAACCGATCATTGAAGTGCGCGGCCTGGTCAATCGTTTTGGCGATCAGGTCGTGCACGATCATCTGGATCTGGATATTTATCCGCGAGAAATTCTCGGTGTGGTGGGTGGCTCGGGAACCGGCAAGTCCGTATTGCTGCAATCGATCGTGGGCTTGCGTCGGCCCAATGCTGGCTCCGTGCGCGTGTTCTCGCATGATTTGCTCGCGATGTCGGAGGACGCGCGTTCGGCGATCGAGCGGCGCTTCGGTGTTCTTTTTCAGGATGGCGCGTTGTTTTCCTCATTGACTGTCTTTGAAAACATCGCGATGCCGCTGATCGAGGACACCGGCATGTCACGTGAGAACGCGACACATCTGGCGGCGGTCAAACTTGCCTTGGTGGGCCTGCCGGTATCCACCGGCTTGAAGTACCCGTCCCAACTTTCCGGTGGCATGACCAAGCGCGCTGCACTGGCGCGTGCGTTGGCGCTGGATCCCGAAGTGCTGTTCCTGGATGAGCCCACAGCGGGCCTTGATCCGATCAGTGCGTCGGCATTCGACCAACTGCTGCTGACCTTGCGCAACGCGCTCGGCATTACGGTTTTTCTTGTCACGCATGACCTGGATACTCTGTACACCGTCTGTGATCGGGTCGCGGTGCTGTCGCACCAACGGGTGCTGGTAGCCGGTACGCTTGCGCAGGTCGCCGCTGCAGACGATCCATGGGTAAATGAATATTTTCACGGCCCCCGTGGCCGCGCCGCTGAATCGGCACATCAAGCCGCCCTACCCATCGAAGCTCGCGGAGACTAGTTATGGAAACGCGCGCGCACCATGTACTCATCGGACTTTTTACCGTGCTCGTCGTGAGCGCCGCTCTCATCTTCGCGGTGTGGCTCGCACGGTCCAGCGCCGACCGTCAGTTCCACGAATTCGACGTCATTTTCAACGAGGCGGTGACCGGCCTGGGCAAAGGCGGTAGCGTCGAATACAACGGTATCAAGGTCGGCTCCATCTATCGTATCCAGCTTGATCCCAGCGACCCCCGGCGAGTGATCGCGCGCATTCGCGTGGGCGGTGACGTGCCCGTGCGTGAAGACACCCGCGCCAAACTCGCGTTGACGGGCATCACTGGCGTTGCTGTCATCCAGCTCAGTGGCGGGGCACCACCCAGCCCGCCGCTTGAAACAACCGACGGCACCGTTCCGCACATCATCGCGGACCCTTCGCCGCTATCCCAGCTGCTGAGCAACGGACAGGATCTTGTCACCAACATCAACCAGGCGGTGTTGCGCGCAACGGCGCTGCTCTCCCCGGAAAACACCGCTCGCATTGGTCGAACGCTCGATCATATCGACAAGATAACCAGCACGGTGTCCGAGGATCGCTCGGATATCCACGCGATGTTGAGTCAACTGGCGCTCGCCAGCAAGGAGGCCAACGAAACACTCAAGGCAACCCGAACACTGGTCGACAATGCCAATGGGCTGGTGAATGGACCGGCCGTGCAGACGCTGGCCAGTGCGCGCGAAACCCTGGCATCACTGGAGCGGACCAGCGCGTCGCTGGAGCATATTCTGCAGGCCAACCGGGAAGCGATCGATAACGGTGCACAGGGGCTCAACGATCTTGGCCCGACTCTTCGCGAGCTTCGCGAAACGATCGGCTCGCTGCACAAAATCTCTCGTCAGATCGACGAAAACCCCACGCGTTATCTCCTGGGCCGCGAACAAACCAAGGAGTTCAAACCATGAATCGCCCTGCCATGAAGTTCAGCGCCGCTGTACTGCTGGTTGCGTCGATCGCGAGTTGTTCGGTGTTACCCAAAGCTGAGCCGCGGGACGTCTATGTGCTGCCAGCCGCAACGGGTACGATGCGATCTCCTTCGCCGCCGCTCGCCTGGTCGCTACGGGTCGACACGCCTAGGGCATCAGGTTTTCTGGACTCCAATCGCATTGCGGTCATGCCTGACGCCTCGCGGATTACCGTGTATCAAGGCGCACGTTGGAGTGACAACGCGGCGGTGCTCGTACGCGATCGCCTGACTGATGCTTTCCGTGCGGATGGCCGAGTCGCTGTCGTCAGCAACGACGATGCGAACCAGGCAGCGGACCGCGAGCTGGATGGACAGCTGCGATCTTTCCAGACGGAATACTCAGGCAGCGTGCCCAGCGTGGTGATCCGCTATGACGCGCAGTTGGTGCAGGTGGATACGCGCCGAATCATTGCCACCAAGAGTTTCGAAGTGCGCTCGTCACCCGCACACAGCGACGTCGTCAGTGTGGTCAACGCCTTTGGCGCGGCATCCGACGCGCTGACGACCGAAGTCGTCAGCTGGGTCGTTGGCACGTAAAAAAACACATCTCGGCAGCAGCGAAGAAATGCTGGTGAAACGCCGTCATCATGCAAAAGCTGTCTCCAGCTTGAGGGAGGCTGTGCGGCAGTGTGGCCTCAACTTTGCTCTTTGGCCTCAAGCAGACCTTGCGCCGAGATAGAGCGCTTGCGGCTGCGAGAAACCCGCCTTGATATGCCGCGCGGTGTCATCCGCGAGCACCTCCTGGTCGCCGGCTTCGATGCCCGCAAGCACTGCCTGTGCAATGTCTTCCGGTCGCGACTTGGGGCTGTCGACGTCCTTCACCATGTCGGTATCGATGTAGCCTGCGTGCACGCCGACAACAAGAGTTCCCTGTTCGCGTAGTTCGTTGCGCAAGCCGTTCGTGAGCGACCACGCCGCGGCTTTCGATACTGAATACGCGCCGGTGTTCGGCAGACTCGCCCAGCTCAATGCCGACAGCATGTTGACCAGTGCACCGCCGCCATTGGCGCGCAGCACAGGTGCGAACGCACGACTCACCGCGAGTACGCCGTAAAGATTGGTTTCCAGCACAGTCTGCAGTGCCTCGACCCCGGTGCTGCTTAGCAAGTCATCGGAACCGATGATGCCGGCATTGTTGATGACCAGATCGACGTCGCCACAGGTAGCGACCGCTGCGGCAAGATCGTCGGCGTTGGTGACATCGAGCTTCACCGGTACGACGCCTGCCAGAGTGACGCTGGATGGGTCGCGCGCGCCTGCATAAACTTTGCGTGCACCTGCCGCCAGCAACGCCTTCGCGTACGCCAGCCCCAAACCACGATTGGCACCCGTGACGAGTGCGATGCTGCCTTTGATCTTCATTGTTCGTTACCTTCGATGGGATGGCTGAATGTGTGGGGCTTGGCGCAGCGCCATCGCTCTTCGCCGAGTCATGCACTATCCGCCGGCATGGAAGCCCGGCGAAAAGATGCGGGGAATGCCTAGCGCGATGCCTCGCTGGTTCTCACGGCATCCAGTCGCACGGTGACGGTGCTGGACAGTCCCGGGCGAAGCCGTGCAAGGGCGGCCTGACGAGCATCAAAGCGGATGCGAACCGGCACGCGCTGTACGATTTTCGTGAAGTTACCGGTACCCGGCTCGAACGGCAGCAGCGAGAACTGCGAACCCGAGCCGGGGGCAAAACTCTCCACGCGCCCGGTGAGCGTTTGTCCCGGCAGCGCATCCACGGAGATGCTCGCCGGCTGGCCGACTACCATGCGTGCAGTCTGCGTCTCCTTGAAATTCGCGATCACGTAGACCCTGTCCAGCGGCACGACGCTAAGCAAACGTGTGCCTGGCTGTACGTAGTCACCAGGCTCGACCTGGCGATCGCCGACGACACCGTCGATCGGCGCACGCACCAGCGTGTTGGTCTGGTCCTGGCGGGCGAGATCAAGCGCGGCCTTCGCACTGGCAACGGCTGCCTCGGCTTGCGCAAGGCTGGCTTCGAGCGTAAGGCGCTTGACCTGCGTTACCGAGGCCTCATCGCGACTTACCGCGAATTCGGCGCGACTATGCTCGGCATTCGCCTGGGCGGTAATGGCAGCGGCTCGAAATTGTTCCGCATCGCGACGCGCTACCGCGCCACTGGCAATCAGCTGATCGTAGCGCCGCTGATCGGCTTCGGCGAATATCTTCTGTGCGTCCGAAGAACGAATCGTGGTCTGCGCAGCGCGCACATTCGAGTTTGCGAGTTTTTCCTCGGCAGTCAGCGCGATCAGAGCCGCCTTCGCTGCCTGCACCGATGCCTGCGCATTCTGCAGGGCCGCCGATGCGGAGGCGACACGGGCGTCGAACTCTTCGGGATCGATGCGCACCAGCGGATCACCCCGATGTACCTGCTGATCGTGCTGCACGAGTATCTCGGCGATCAGTCCGCGCACCTTCGGTGCAACGATCGAACTGTCAGCCTGCAGATAGGCGTTATCGGTGGACACGCTGCGTTTGGGCGATGCGATATAGAGCGCGCCAGCGATCGCGATGACAACGGCGACGGCAGCGACCAGCAGCGGCCGGCGCATCAACGGCGTACGTTGCGCGACCTGCAGTTCCGCAGTCGCTGGGGTCTGGGACACTTCCGTACTCATCGTTCCATCACCAACAAGGTTGAACTCGCCGTCGCGTAGAGCACACCCTTGGCGTCAACCAGGACGGCTTCGGCAAATGCCACGCGCCGACCTATCGTGATGACGCGCCCTTCGGCGCGAACCACGCCGGTTTGTGCCGTTATCGCCTTGTGGAACGCGACCTTCAATTCCAGCGTCGTATACGCCTGTTGTGCGGTCAGTTTCGAATGCACCGCACAACCGCAGGCCGAATCGAGCAAAGTGGAAAAGTAACCGCCATGCACGATGCCCATCGGATTGTACGTATGCGGGCCCGGTACACCGGCGAACACGGCTCGGCCCTCGCCCACCTCGACCAGATCGAACTCAAGTGAATCCCCGATGCCCGGCCGCTTGCCCGACGCCATGAATGCGCGCAGCTGTTCCAGCCCACTCAAGCCGGCGCCAATGTCGGCAACCATGCTCACGTGCGCGCCTCCAGTCCCAGCCGTTGTTTCAGCTGACGGCTTGAGGCGGCAAGAATGGCATCCGAGCGTTTCGAATCCGGCTCGATGCGCGCCAGTGAAAGTGCACCAATCAACTCGGCAACCATCGAGCGCGCTTCCACTTCCGTGTTCGTATGACCCAGCGCCGCAAGCTTCTCACTCAGCGTGACCGTTAACCGGCCTGCGCCGGCCGCGAACTGTTCGCGCACCGATTCGTCCAGCCGCGGCAGGTCGGAAGCCAGCGCCGCCATCGGGCAACCCGCACCGCGGGTGTCGCGATGCTTCTTAGAGAGATAAAAATCGATATAGGCAGCCAGCCCCTCGGCCGGTCGCCGTCCTTCCGTCTCATGCTGTACCCGTGCCCGGGCTTCATCGAACATGTGCTCGATCGCCGCCGCAACCAGCTCGTCCTTGGAGGCGAAATGGGCATAGAAGCCGCCATGTGTGAGCCCGGCATCGGCCATCACGCCAGCTACCGCGACACGATGCGGACCGTCGGTACGGATGGCCTTTGCGGCCGCCTGCAGCACCTTGGTGCGGGTCTTCTGCTTGTGCTCGGTGTCATAGCGCATGGACTTATCGCTCTGTTTATATGATGATCATCATATTACAAATTCCTGCCGATGCAAGTGACCTCCATGAGCACCACCACCATCGCGCCTGCCGATCTTCCGCTGGCGCGCAAATACCTCATCTTCGGGATCCTGGCTTTTGGTCAGTTCATGGCCTTGATCGACATCCAGATCGTCGCCGCCTCGCTCAATGAATTGCAGGCAGGGCTTTCCGCCGGGCCAGACGAGATCAGCTGGGTGCAGACCGGTTACCTGATGGCGGAACTGGTGATGATCCCGTTCGCCGCCTTCCTGGCCCAGGCGCTGTCCACGCGGTGGCTGTTTGCCCTGTCCGCCGGCTTGTTCACCTTGGCCAGCGCGCTGTGCGGCATGGCCTGGGACATCCAGTCGATGACCGTCTTCCGGGTGATCCAGGGTTTCGTCGGCGGCGCCATGGTGCCGACAGTATTCGCGACCGGCTTCGCACTGTTCACCGGAAAGCAGCGCGCGATGATTCCGGCGATTCTCGGTATGGTCTCCGTGCTGGCGCCGACGCTTGGCCCCACGGTGGGTGGATGGCTTACCGAGACGATCGGCTGGCGTTCGATCTTCTACATCAACATCGTGCCCGGCATTCTGGTGACCACGCTGTCGTTGCTGTTCGTAAAGATCGATCGCCCTAACCTGGCCATGCTCAAACGCATCGACTATGTGCATCTTGCGGCGATGGCAGTGTTCCTTGGCGGACTCGAATACGTGCTGGAAGAAGGACCGCGCCATGAGTGGTTGGGCGACCCCACGATCGCCACTGCGGCATGGCTGTCATTCGTCGGCCTGCTGTTGTTTCTCGAGCGTTCGTTCCGCTCGAAAATGCCGGTAGTGAAACTCTCCCCGTTTCGCCATGCGACGTTTGCGTTTGCCTGCCTGTTCAGCCTGGTGATCGGATTCGGCCTCTATTCGGCGACCTATCTGATCCCGGTGTTCCTTGGTCGCGTACGTGACTACGACAGCTTGCAGATCGGCACCACGGTGTTCGTTACCGGGCTCGCGCAGATTGCCAGCACGGTGGTTGCCGCGCGCCTCTCGCAGAAGATCGAGCCGCGCTGGATGATCGCCGCGGGTCTGCCATTGTTCGCCGCGAGTCTGTGGCTGGCCTCTTACATGACACCGGAATGGGGCTTCGCCGCCCTGCTCGCTCCGCAGTTACTGCGCGGCTTCGCCATCATGCTTTGCATCGTGCCCAGCGTGAACATGGCGCTCAGCGGTTTCGCGATGGCGGAACTGCGCTACGCCTCAGGGTTGTTCAACCTGATGCGCAACCTGGGCGGCGCCATCGGTATCGCTGTGGTCAATACCTGGCTGCAGGACCAGACCCGCATCCATGTCGCGCGCATGGGTGAAACCCTTGGCGAAGCCGGCAGAACTGCACCGGACGTCGTCGCTTCACTGGCCACACGCATCGGCTCGACCACCAGCGACTCGGCACAGGCTTTGTTGATGGCACAGGGTGAACTCGGTCGCCTGACGGAACGCATCGCACTGACCCTGGCGTTCAACGAAGTGTTTCGCATGATGGCCTGGTTGTTCATCGCGGCCTTGTTGCTGGTGCCATTCTGCAAGACGGCCTCCCGCGTTTCGGCAACGCCGGTCGAGGCGCATTGATGCATGCCGATCGGTGTTGGGCTTCGCTGCGCCTACCCCACCTACAAACGGCGGTCGGTCGGGAGCATGCCATTGGAGACTTCCACAGGGATCGATCGCTGAAACGCCAATCGGCATGGTTCGTTGAATCCCTCTTTGCGGTATGTTCGGTCGTGGTCTCAGCCGCGTTGCCAACCAAAGGGGAATTCCATGCTGCGTTGCCGTCATCTCGTCGTCGCCCTTGCGCTGGCCGGCGGACTTTTTGCGTTACCCGTGTTCGCCGATTCGGGCAAGCCCACGCCGTCATCGCAGGAACTGCTGGCCAAATCCAGTGCCGCTGAATGGCGCCAGCCCGACCTCAACAATCTGCTGGTCATGCAGTTGTCCACCGGGCGCGTATTGATCGAACTGGCGCCGGATTTTGCGCCGCTGCACGCGGCGAATATCCGCACGCTGGTCCGCGAGCATTATTTCGATGGCCTGGCGATCGAACGGGTGCAGGACAACTTCGTCACCCAATGGGGCGACCCCAATGGCAACGACGGCGGTGATCCGAGCAAGATCCGTTCGCTCGGCAAGGCCAGCCACACGGTAGCGCCGGAATTCACCCTGCCGATCAATCCAAAACGGCCATGGACAGCGCTGCCCGATGGCGATGTGTATGCGCCGGAAGTGGGCTTTTCCGAAGGCTTTCCCGCCGCTCGCGATCCAGTCAGCGGGCAGGAATGGTTGACCCATTGTTACGGCATGGTCGGCGTCGGACGCGATAACGGCCCGGAGACCGGCAGTGGCAGCGAGTTGTACGCGGTGATCGGCCAAGCGCCGCGCCGGCTTGATCGCAACCTGGCTGTGGTTGGTCGCGTACTGGAAGGCATGCCGCTCTTGTCTGGCTTGCCACGCGGCCCTGCGCCCATGGGCTTCTATACCCAGCCGGGCCAGCGAACCACCATCCAATCAGTGCGACTGGCCGCCGATCTGCCAACGGCGCAACGGCCGGCAGTCGAGGTATTGCGCACCGATAGCGCCACGTTCACCGCCCTGATCGAAGCCAAGCGCAATCGCCGCGACGCGTTCTACGTCACGCCAGCGGGCAAGGTGGATCTATGCAGCATCGATGTACCGATGCGTGCGACGAAAGTCACCGGGTCAACCAAGCCCTGAGTCCCCGCCCTGCGGCCATAAGTCGCGTGAAAACATTGTGTTCAGCCTTGTCGGTTAATTTATGGGCTTGAACATCTGCCTGCTGCGTAACCATCACCCCCGGAAGCCTTGATGCCGTGAGCGACACTCTGACCTTTTTGCGCGCATGGCTACGCGCACCGCGCAGCGTGGGCGCATTGGCACCGTCAGGACCGTCACTGGCGCGGCTGATGACGACCCACGTCAATCATCTTGACGGACCGGTGATCGAGCTGGGGCCAGGCACTGGCGTGTTCACCCGTGCCCTGCTCGCACGTGGCGTACCGACCCATCGACTGGCTCTGATCGAGGCCGATCCCGAGTTTGCAGACGCACTGGCACTGCGCTATCCGGGCGCCCGCGTGCTGAGCATGGATGCCGCGCATCTGGGCCAGGCCCTGCCCATATTCGGCGATGAACGGGCCAGTGCAGTAGTGAGCGGGCTACCCTTGCTGTCGATGCCAGCCGGCCAGGTCGCCGCCATCATCCAGGGTGTCTTCGAGCGGCAACTGCATGCCGATGGCGCGTTCTACCAGTTCACCTATGGTCCGCGTTGCCCGTTGCCACGCCGTTTGCTGGAACGACTGGACCTGGAAGCCGTCCGCATCGGCAGTGTGCTGTTCAACCTGCCGCCGGCAGCGGTCTATCGCATCGGCCGACGCCAACGTAATAGCGTCGCTGCCTGATATCACGGCTCGATCGGGGCCCGTCCGCATGAACTTCCGCTGAGCCTGCGGGGCGCTTGCACACATAACCTTGCCATTGGATTGACTATCAGTGCAGGGGTGTGGGCGATAGGTGGGAAGGAACCGATGAAACGCAGCCGCAAGATATTGAGCTGGATCACGGGTGTACTGCTGGCACTGGTCATCGTGCTGGTGATTGTCATTGCCAATTTCGACTGGAACCGGGTCAGGCCCTATCTCAATGAAAAGGTCAGTCTGGCGATTGGCCGGCCGTTTGCTATCCAGGGCGACCTGAGCGTGACGTGGCAGCGCGAGCCGGCGCAAGGCGGCATCGCTGCCATGGTGCCCTGGCCCGAATTCACTGCGCGCGATATCCGGATAGCCAACCCTGCGTGGGCAAGTCAGCCGCAATTCGCACATCTGGATGCGATCCGCTTCCGCTTGTCACCGCTTGGACTACTGGCACATCGCATCAGCATTCCATCGCTGCAACTGATGCAACCGGACGTCGATCTCGAGCGTAACCAGCAGCGACAGGCGACGTGGGATTTCACCCTGCCGCAAAGCGGCACACCATCCACGTGGACACTCGATCTGGGCGCGATCGGTTTTGACCGCGGTCGCATCGCACTGGACGACACCGTCGACAAGATCAAACTCAAGATCAACGTCGAACCGCTGCAACAAGCTATTCCCTACGACCAGATCGTCGCGCAGGAATCGGCCGATGCACGGACGCAGGCCAGCAAGACCGCAGGCAAAGATGCCGGTAACGCCGTGGCCAATGCCGAAAAAAACGATACGGATAACGAAAACCATGCCGCTGCGAGCAAGGCGAACTACCAATTCGCCTGGAAGGCCGATGGTATCTATCAGGGCGTGCCGGCCAACGGAAGCGGCCGGATCGGTGCGGTGCTGGCGTTGCAGCAAAGTGACCAGCCGTTTCCCGTGCAGGCCAGAATGCAGATCGGCGACAGCCATATCGCGCTGGTGGGAACGCTGACCGATCCTACCCATCTGGCTGCACTCAATCTCAGACTGTGGTTCACCAGTAACAGCATGGCCAAGCTGTATCCGATCATCGGTGTCACGCTGCCGGATACGCCGCCGTTTGCTACCGAGGGCCGACTCAAGGGCGAGCTTCACCGCAACGGCAGCCACTTCAGCTATCAGCATTTCCGCGGACGCGTCGGCGGCAGCGACCTTGCCGGCAATCTCGACTACAGCACGGGCGGTGCACGGCCAAAACTCAGCGGCACGGTGCAATCGCAACTGCTGCGGTTCGTTGATCTCGCGCCTCTGATCGGTGCCGATTCCAACAGCGAAAAACAGCAACGGGGTGACGCTGTTGCGCAGCCAAGCGACAAGGCGCTGCCGGTCGAACCGTTTCGTACCGATCGTTGGCAGGCGATGGATGCGGACGTGCAATTCACTGCTGCGCGCATTGTGCGTGAGGCAAGCCTGCCGATCGAATCGCTGAGCACACACCTGATTCTGACCAACGGCCTGTTGCAGTTGAATCCGCTGAATTTTGGCTTGGCTGGCGGCACGGTCACCAGCCGCGTCCGTCTGGATGGCGCCAAGTCGCCCATGCAGGGCAAACTGGAATTACAGGCACGCCACCTCAAGCTGAAACAGCTGTTTCCCACCTTTGCGGCGATGCAGACCAGCCTTGGCGAAATCAATGGCAACGCGGACATGGATATGCGCGGCAACTCGATTGCCGCCTTGCTGGATCATGCCAATGGCGAGCTGAAGTTATTGATGAATGACGGTGCGATCAGCAAAACCCTGCTGGAAACCGCCGGCCTCAATGTCGGCAACATCGTCATCGGCAAACTCTTTGGCGACAAGACGGTGAAGATCAACTGCGCCGCTTCGTATCTGGTGGCTACTGATGGGTTGTTCGACGCGCGCTTGTTCGTGTTCGATACGGAAGACGCCACCATCAACGTCACTGGCACTGCCAACATGGCGAACGAGCAGCTTAATCTCGATGTCGTTCCGCATACGAAAGGCGTGCGTATTTTCTCGCTGCGCTCACCGCTGTACGTCAAGGGCACGTTTAAAAATCCCGACGTTGGTGTGCAGAAAGGGCCGTTGTTGTTGCGCGGTGCCGGTATGGTTGCGCTGACCGTGGTTGCCGCGCCCGCGGCCGCGCTGCTCGCGTTGGTAGCGCCCAGCCACAACCCGGACGCCGGTCAAAATACCTGTCGCGTCGTGCTCGAACAAATGCGCACACCGGCCGAGGACAAGTCTGCCAGCAAGCCGGCTCACGCCGCCGCGCACTAAAAAGGTACCGGCAAAAGGTCATACCAGTGTCACTGCCCGCGCCTACCTTCGGTGGTCTCGATCTTCCTGTGGATCGAGATCACCGAAGATGAAGGAGCTTTCCATGAGCGACCAGCACGAAATTCATCATCACCATCATGAAGCGGCGAAACACCTCGATGCAGCCGCCAAGCATCACCGCGAAGCAGCCAAGCATGCGGAATCCGGCCAGCACGAAAAGGCCAGCCATCACGCCCATCTGGCGCACGGCCACAAGCTGCACGCGCTTGACCACGCTGAGCATGCGGCGAAGAAGCACGCGCAAGCGCACGACGTTCATTGATCGATCGCTCGATGGCGTGCCCGGGCCGGGCGCGCCACCGGGCAGTGTGCGCGGAAATCGTTGACGACGACGGCGAGGTTCAAAGGGCACGCCGTTCGGCGCCATGCCAGCTAGAATGCCGGTCACACCCTCGACCGATGATCCGCATGCAAGCCGCCAGCAAAGCCCGTCTGCAGATCCACTTCTGCGTATTGCTATGGGGCTTCACGGCGATCCTCGGCAAGTTGATCACGCTGCCGGCGTTACCACTGGTGTGGTGGCGCATGTTGCTGGTGGTGGTTGCGCTGCTGCTGATGCCCAAGGTATGGCGCGGACTGTCCGCGATGCCCGCACGGTTGCGCTGGGCGTATGCCGGTATTGGCGTGCTGGTGTCGTTGCACTGGTTGAGCTTCTACGCGGCCATCAAGTTGTCGAACGCGTCGGTCGGTGCCACTTGTATCGCATTGGGTCCGGTGTTTCTGTCCTTCATCGAACCATGGATCGCTCGCCGTCGATTCGATCCGCGCGAACTGATGATCGGTGTCGCGGTGGTACCCGGCGTGGCGATGGTCGTCGGTGGCGTGCCGCACGGCATGCGCCTGGGCATCGCGGTGGGCGTGCTGTCCGCATTGTTCGTGGCGCTATTCAGCTCGCTCAATAAACGGTTGGTGGAACACGGCGATCCGTTGACCGTGACCTGCATCGAGCTGGGTACCGGCACCGTATTCCTCACTTTGCTGGCACCTCTGCTGCCGCACACAGGCGCCGCTTTCGTGCTGCCGAATACCCACGACGCCTTGCTGCTGATCGCGCTGTCGTTCGGCTGCACCTTGCTGCCGTTCTCGCTGGCGCTAGTTGCACTGCGCCACATCAGCGCGTTCGGCACCCAGATGGTGACCAACCTGGAGCCGGTCTACGCGATCGTGCTGGCGGTGATCCTGCTCAACGAACAGCGTCAACTGGACGGCTGGTTCTACGCCGGTGTGGTGGTGATCCTCGCCGCCGTGTTCATGCATCCGCTGCTGCACCGGCGCGACTCGCAGCCGATCCAGCCGGAGTTGCTTGGCACGACCGAGAGTCACGGCGCGGCCGACTGACGCTCAGTGACCGGCAGCCGCATTGGCTGGCGACGGCGGCATCATCATGTCGTGCATCCCCGATGAATCGGCATGATTGTCATGCATGGGCTCCATGTCGTCGTCGGGGGGCGCCTTTGCCACGATGGCCTTGTATTCGGCGGGCGTCAGATTCGGCAATTTCTGCAGGAACGCCACCATGCTCCAGATCGTCGCGTCATCGTGACTGCTTCCCCACGCCGGCATCGCACTCATCTTGATGCCGTGCTTGATTACCCAGAATGCCGTGCGAGGATCAACCCGCAGCCGCGACAGGTCCGGCGGCTGCGGATACAGGCCAGGGCGTATCTCCGAATCTTTCATGCCCGGTTGCAGGTGACAACCCGTGCACATCGCGGCGTACTGCCCTGCGCCCTTGAGGACAATGTCCTCATCGTCAAGATCAGCCGGCACGCGAAGGTCATTTGCATGGTGCGTGATGGAGCGCTCCCGCGCGAACTGCAACACAGCATATGTGGCCTTCCAGTGCGGGCTGTCGGCGCCCACGTTGTACCAGCCGGCCCACATGACGCCGATGGCCGCCGCTATTCCGAGTAGCAACACAGTGATCAGATATTTCATGCATGACTCCGGATGATGAGGTGATTCAAAACCATAACCGCACGCCAGCCACGAACGTGGTCTCGCGTGCTGGCTGGGCGTATGGCTGGTCGTCGACAGGAGCGAAGTGGCGCGTCCAGTCGACGCCTACGTAGGGCGCAAAGCGGCGACTGAATTCGTAGCGCAGGCGCAGACCGGCTTCGGCCTCGGAAAGGCCGGAGCGAACATCGCGCTGCGGATCATCCTTGCCGTAGAAGTTCAGCTCAAGCTGGGGGCTGAGGATCAGCCTCTGGGTAAGCAAGAGATCGTAGGTTGCTTCCAGCCGCGCCGCCGTACGTCCCTGCGCACCGGCGTAAAACGTCGCCGCGAATTCGAACCAGTACGGCGCGAGTCCCTGTACCCCTACCGCGGCCCAATCGCGTGATGCACCCTGGCCAAAATCGTGGCGCGCGCCCAGCTGCCAATCCCAGAACGTCGACGTGGCATGACTCCACAGCAGATCGGCACTGGCATCGCTGGTGCCGCTGCGGTCGTGCTCTCCTTCGGTCTTCAGCCACAGCTTGTCCAGATCATTCCCCCACCAGCCTTCGGCGTTCCACGCGCTGCCGTCATCACCACGGGTGGCGTCGCGATATTCAAGGCGATCGAGCAACCACATACCTCGGGTGGCCTGATCATTCATCTGCATCATGTCGACCATGCCGGCAGGCGACATTGGCGATGGCTGTTGTTGTGGCGCAGGCGGTGGTACGTGATCGTTCGAGGCGGCGGTAGACGGGGTGACATCGGCGCCGATGGTTGGTGATGAGACGTCGTCCTGCTGTGCTTTCGTCGATGCCGGTACCGAAGGTTGATGGTTGGCCTGCTTTGCCTTGCGAACTGGCTTGGGTTTTGTCGGCGCCATGTCCATGCCAGGCATGTCCCGCATCGTCATCCCCGGCATCGTCGTTGTCGCACTGCTTGGCGGCGGTGGCATCGCCTGCATGTCGTGGTCGGCCGTCTGCGCCAGCGTCGTGCCGCCAAACAACAGCAGCGCAAAGATCGCGAATGTCAGCGTTTTGCGCGCGCTCATGCCACCACCACCTCGCGGAACATGCCCGCCTCCATGTGGTAAAGCAAATGACAGTGGTAGGCCCACTGGCCCAGCGCATCAGCGCTGACGCGGTAACTCACCTGCTGTGCGGGCTGCACGACTACGGTGTGTTTACGCAGCTGGAACTCGCCGCGCGGATCCTCAAGTTCGCTCCACATGCCATGCAGATGAATTGGGTGAGTCATCATGGTGTCGTTGATCAACGTGATCCGCACATGCTCGCCATACTTCAACTGCAGCGGCTGCGCTTCGGAGAAACGCGTGGCGTCGAACGACCAGAGATAGCGTTGCATGTTGCCGGTAAGACGCAAGCTGAGTTCGCGATCCACGCGCGGCGAAATCGGCGTATCGATGGTGCGCAGGTCCGCGTAGCTCAGCACCCGACGACCGTTGTCGCGCAGACCGACGCCAGGATCGTCGAGGTTGGTTCGCGGCTGCGGCACGCGCATGTCCGCTTCCACATTCGTCTGCAATGTTGCCGATGGCATGGGCGCAGCGGCGTGGTCCGTTGCCATGTGATCCATACCGGCCATGCCGTGCATCGACATCGCTCCCATCATGTCGCCCATCGTCAGCAGCGACCTTCGGTCGAGCGAAGGTACTTCCGCGACCATGCCTGCATGTGGTGCCAACGTGCCGCAGGCGTAACCGCTGCGATCCATGCTCTGCGCGAAGATCGTCCACGCGCGGTCGGCGGATGGCGCGACAATCACGTCATAGGTTTCAGCGGTGCCGATGCGAAATTCATCGACACTCACTGGCTCCACCTCCTGTCCATCGACGGCCACCACGGTCATCTTCAGTCCCGGAATGCGCACATCGAAAAACGTCATCGATGCGCCGTTGATGAAACGCAGCCGTACCTTTTCGCCAGCATCGAACAGACCGGTCCAGTTGCCGGCAGGTGCATGACCGTTCATCAGATAGGTGTAGGTCATCGCGGAGACATCGGACAGATCGGTCGGATCCATCCGCATCTGTTGCCACATGCGGCGCATGGCAAGTGCACCGGAGGCGCCTTGCTTGCTCACGTCCTGCAGAAAATCCCCCAGGGTGGGCCGGCCGAGGTTGTAGTAATCGCTCTGCTTCTTCAGGTTCGCGTAGATGTGTTCCGGATCGGTGTCACTCCAGTCGTTGAGCATCACGACGTAGTCGCGTTCGGTGCGATGACGTTCGCCGTGGCGCGGCTCGATCACGATGGGACCGTACAACCCGGTCTGTTCCTGAAAGCGCGAATGGCTGTGGTACCAGTAAGTGCCGCTCTGATTCACGGTGAACCGGTACAGGTACTCGCCGCCCGGCGGAATGCCGGCGAAGCTCAGGCCGGGCACACCGTCCATGTCCGCCGGCAGGACGATGCCGTGCCAATGAATCGAACTGGTCACCGGCAGCCGATTGCGCACCCGCAAGCTGATCGTGTCGCCCTGGCGCCAACGCAGCAGCGGCGCTGGCAGCTGGCCATTGACGACGGTGGCGATGCGCCGATGTCCGGTGAAATCGACCGGCAACTCGCCAATCGTCAGATCGAAATGGGTGCCTGCCAACTCGGCGCGTGATGCGGCCTGCTGTGCAAACAATTCACCGCCGCGCAAACCCAGCGCAGCGGCCACACCGCCTAGCGCCAAACCCTGCACGAATCTTCGGCGCGGCAACTGGAAGCCGCGCGGATCTTGCCTGTTCATGGATCACTGCCTTCGTCAAAGCACAACACAGCCGCCTATCGCGGCCAGTGGATTTCTTGCGAAGGATCAGACGGTCGGAGGTCGCAACGGTGACGCACGAGCGGGCTGAGGCGCCGCCTGTACCATCGCCTGCCAGTTAGCCCGCCCTGGCACGACAGACGCCGCCGCTATGGCCGGCAGTGCTGACAGATCGACGGTCATGTGACTACAGGCGCACTGGCAGGCCTCAGCGTGCTGGTGATGGGGTGCCTGGCTTGGGCCCTGCGCATGCATCGCGCTCATACCCGACATCCCTGGCATGCCCGTCGGGGCGCAGCAAGACCCCTTCACCCAGGCCGTGCTGCCCATCATCAACCACGCGCACAGCGCCAGCACAAACAGCGGGCGGCAGCGGCGCAAACGATGGAAAAGGTGCGGGGACATGCGCCGAGCGTACGGCCAGAAGGCCTTCTTGCCAACTCTGGAGCAGGCTCCAACAGGGCTGAACCGCCATCATGAACGGCCATGGACGCCGGCCCATCTATACTTGACCACCCTGCCCGCCGTGACTGCCATGAATTATCGCCACGCCTTTCACGCCGGCAACTTTGCCGATGTCCTCAAGCACACCGTCATGCTCGCGCTGATCGAGGCGATGCAGAGCAAGCCGACGCCGTTCTGCCTGATCGAGACCCACGCCGGCAGCGGCAGTTACGCGCTCGACGGCAGGGAAGCCGGCAAGACCGGTGAATTCAGGGAAGGCATCTCGCGCCTGCTGTATCCCGACCTGCACGCCAGCGGCGCAAAGTCCGGCAGCCTGCCGCCGCTGCTACGGCGCTGGCTGGACAGCATTCTTGCGATACCCGGCAACGAAGACGGCCTGAAAGTCTATCCCGGTTCTCCGCTTCAAGCCGCCAACGCGATCCGTCAGATTGATAGCGCCCAACTGTGCGAACTGCACCCGGAAGAAGCGACCCTGCTGCAGGCGTTGTTTCATCGTGATGCACGTATTCACGTGCATCAGCGCGACGGTTACGAGGCGTTGAACGGACTGTTGCCACCGAAGGAGAAGCGCGGCCTGGTGCTCATCGATCCACCGTACGAAGCGCAGGAAGCCGAATACAAGCGCATCGAGCAGGCGATCAAGGCGTCGATGCAGCGCTGGCCCACCGGTGTCTATGCGATCTGGTATCCCATCAAGCAGCGCAGCCAGGTACAGCCGTTCCTGCGCTGGTTGCCGCGTAGCGGTGCCAAACGCGTACTGCGCGCAGAGTTGATGGTGTATCCGGACGAATCGCCGATACGCTTGAATGGATCCGGCATGGTGATCCTGAATGCGCCGTGGAAACTCGACGAAGTCCTGCGCGAACCGATGCAGGCCATGGCACGTCTGCTGTCCAGGGAGCGCCCTGCCGAATGGCGGCTGGACTGGCTGCTGCAAGAGGGCGCCGAACCGCCTGCACCCAGTCCCTTGCCCCGATCGCGGCTGCTTGCGGCACGCGAGCAGGCTTCCCGCCCCACCTCATCGCGCACGCCTACAACACGCCCCCCGCGCAGCACCGGCCCGGGACGTCCGCGCTGAGGTTTTAAGAGCGGAATCGGTATACAACCCGCTGACGCAGCTTGTTGTAGTTTAACCGCACCATTCACCGTTACCGCCACGACCTGCACCCCTAGTTTCAGCCGACCTGCTGGGAGTTCGATCATGCGTATCGCCATCCGCTGCCTGCCTTACCTGCTCGGACCACTCCTGACCCTCGCGCTGGTCGCCTGTGCGCCGGCGCCGATCTACAAGAACGTTCCCAATGCGATCAACGCCCCACCGTCGCTGGTGGCGCAGTCGCCCGAACGCTATGCCGCCGGCGATGTGATCTGGGGCGGACGGATCGTGCAGGTCACTACGTTCGCCAATCACAGCGAGGTGGAGTTGCTCGCCTATCCGCTGGACTCCTCGCAACGCCCCCAGTTGAATGACATCGGCAGTGGCCGCTTCATCGCCGTGATGCCTGGTTACGTTGAACCACTTGATTACCCGGCCGGTGCACTGATGACGATCCAGGGCAAACTCAACGGCAGCCGCGCCGGGTTGATCGGCGAAGCAAGCTACGTGTTTCCGCTGGTCAACGTGGCGCAGTCGCACATCTGGACGCCAAAGGAGATGAGCGAAGGGCGCAACAACGTGCAGTTCGGCGTGGGTGTGGGCGTTGGTATCCACTGAAGCCACTCCGATGAATCTCATCTTGTCGCCAGGAAGCGCGACTGCACTTTACGCATGGGGACCGCATGTCTGGTAACGCCAACTCGTTGAGGGCGATCCTGCTCGCGCTCGGTGCGAACTTCGCTATCTTCGCTACCAAGCTGTTCGCCGCCATCATCACCGGCTCCGGCGCGATGATGGCCGAAGCGGTGCACTCCCTTGCAGATTGCGGCAACCAGGGACTGCTGCTGCTCGGCATGCGCCAGTCGAAGCGACCCGCCTCGGACGAATACCCACTGGGCTGGGGACGCGCGTTGTATTTCTGGTCGTTCCTGGTGGCGATCCTGCTGTTCAGTGTCGGTGGCATGTTCTCGGTCTACGAAGGGATCCACAAACTCACGGATCCGGAACCGCTGAAATGGCCGTGGCTGGCGCTGGGTGTATTGGCGTTCGGCATCGTTGCCGAAAGCATCTCGATGCGCGGCTGCATGCAGGAAGTGAACAAGGCCCGCGGCAAGCAAAATCTGTGGCACTGGTTCCACGAAACGCGCTCAAGCGAGCTGCTGGTGATCTTCGGCGAAGACCTGGCCGCCTTGCTCGGTCTCTGCGTCGCCGCGCTGGCCATCGGCGCCACCATGCTCACCGGCAACCCGATCTTCGACGCGCTAGGCACGATGATGATTGGTGCACTGCTACTCGTCGTGGCCGTACTGCTGGCGATCGAAGTAAAGGCGCTGCTCATCGGCCAAGGCGTGGAACCGCGACGCCGCGCCGAGCTGCTGAGCTTTCTCAACAATCGCCCTGAAGTGGCCGAAGTACTGAACCTGATCACCTTGCAAATGGGCCCCGACGTGATGGTCGCGGTAAAGGCGAGAATGATGCCGGCAGCGAGCGATCGTCATCTGATCGATGCGATCAACACCGTCGAAGCGGCCATGAAAGCGCAGTTCGATGATGTCCGCTGGAGCTTCTTCGAGCCGGATATTGCAGACTGAGGGATAGATCGTTCTTTGTACGGCATGATGCCGGATCACATTGATCGCTCACGTAAACGGTGTGCTTGGAAAGACGCAACACATCGGGAACGATCCACAAAAAAAGCCGAACTGAGTTCGGCTTTTTTTGTGGGCGCAGTGCCGGATAGCGTGAGCTTTGTTAGAACGCCACGCGTACGCCAACGTTGCCCTGCACGCCACTCAGACCGCTGCTGTCGAGCGGCGAGCGATAGCTGACTTCTCCGTAGATGGATACCTTGTTGCTGAGACGGCCGGTGATACCGCCGCCCGCTTCCAGCGCGCTACCCAGCTTGCCAGTGACGAAGGAGTTGCTCACGTCAAACGCATTGCTGCCTACGGTGACATCCGGGTTGCCGCCGTTACTCATTACGACGTCCAACTTCACGTAAGGCGTCAGCAAGCGCCCGCTGGTCGTATCGGTAAACGTCTTGGTCAAACGGGCACCCATGCGGGCCGTGAACTGGTCTGCCGAGTTGGTGTGGACAGTGAGCCCGTCCTTGTCGGTAAAGCCCTTGAAGCCAAGTGACTGATAGCTCAGTTGCACTTCCGGCTCGAACGTCATGCTCGGGTCATTGGCGAACACCACCGGATAACCACTCTCGATGGAAGCCGACCAGCCCTGAGCCTTGGGCTTCGCCACGTCCTTGCCACCATCGACGGTGGAGACGTTGCCGGAGTAGTAGTAATCCTTGGATACCACGCCATCAACATACAGGCCGTCGTTGCGCTGCCAGGTCACCGTCCCGGCGATGCTGGTGCTGTCGAACGACAGCGAGCTGACGCCATCGACCGCATTCGGCGTGACCGATGAATGACCCGTCGTCACGGCTGCACCCAGGCGCCATTCCGAATGATCGGTCTGCGCCCTCAACCAGTTTCCACCGATCTGCAAGGCGTTGTTCTGCTGGCTGTAGTTATAGCCATAGTTCTGGAATCCCAACGAGCTCTTGTAGTCGTACGAACCGCCAATATAGCGGGCGAACATTTCCACATAGTCGTTGGACGGGTCGACCAGCTGATCCTGGCGTACTTCGCCCAGACGCTCATGCAGCGAGCCCATGACTTCATTGCCATAACCGAACATCGCCAACGGGGTTACCAGATAGCTAGGCACCTGCGGCACCACTTCGGGGCGTGAGGGTGTTGGCGGCGCCGGCGGTGTCGGTGGCGTGGGCGGGTTCGGCGTGTCCGGTGTGCAATCGGTCTGGCAGACATACACGTTGCCCAAACGGTAATCCCAGAAACCGTTACCACTGCCAGCGACCACTCGTTGGTCGGCGGCACTGGAACCGGGCGCGAATGCCTGCAACTCGTAACGCCAGGGGCCCACAGCGACATAACCACCCGCCAGCTGGAAGGTCGAGGCACTCGACTGGCCAGCCACCTGGATCAGCGAGATACCATTCTCGGCACCCATCGCACCCGTCTGGTTTACATCGGTCAGCGCGCCGTTACCGAAGCCATTGACCGTGACCAGGGTCTGGCCGCTGGCGTTGCCGCCAATGAGCAGGCGATCGGTAACCTGATTTGAGAGCGGACCACCCTCGTTGAGTTGCGTATTGAGTGCAAGCGAACCGTTCGCGCCGGCGTAGTCACCCTTCACCGTCAAGCTGTTGCCGATTGAGCCTTGCGCGTTGGCAAGATTGATCAGGCCGGCGTTGTTCAAGCCACCTGCGAGCGTGAAATTGCTGGAAGCGGTACCGGCATGATCCGACAGCGCATTCAATGCGGCCAGCGTACCGTTGTTGGTGACCGTTCCGTTGACGACGCCCTGGCCCGCCAGGGTTGCACCGGCGGCCACGGTAACCGCAGCTGCGCCATTCGCACCGAGCGCCACGTTCGGCGCGGTTTCGTCGCCCACGATCAGCGTGCCGGCATTCACCGCCGTGCTGCCCTGATAGCCGAGCGAGGTACCCAGGGTCAGGGTGCCGCTGCCATCTTTGATAAAATCACCGCTACCGGTTACGGCGCTGGAGAATGTCCAGTCCGTTGTCGTATTGATATTCAGCACACCATTGTCAGTAATCGCGGCGGTGCCCAGGTTCTGCGCCTGCGATGCGGTGAGCATGCTGCCGTTGGCGATATTGAACGTGCCTGCAAACGCACTGTTGTCAGCGGTCAGCGTGACGTTGGCCGCATCGATCAGGCTCACTGCCCCGATACCACTGAGGGTATTGGCGAGGTTATCGTTATAGCCGTCCAATTGCAGCGTACCGGCATCGGCGATTACCGCCGTACCCAGATTTTTCGCCTGTGAAACGGTCAACGTGCTGCCCGTGGCAATATCAAAGTTGCCATTGAAAGCGCTGTTGTCACCGGTCAGCCTGATGTTGGCATCGTCGACCAGGGTCACTGCACCCGCACCGCTGATGGCGTTGATCGCCGTACCGGGATCGCCATCAAAAGTCAGCGTGCCAGCATCGGCAATGGTTGCCGAGCCCAGGCCCGCGGCATCGAAGAGCACCGCGGTGGCGCCACTGGCAATGCTCGTGGCGGCCGAGAAGTTGGCGTTCGGGCCATTCACGGCAAGCGTACCGCCGGTCAAGTTGAAGGTGCCTGCGCCGTTCAGCGAATTACCTGCGACGCTGCCACCGATGGCTACGGTCAACGCACCCTGATTCAGGTCGAGTGTCGAACCATCCGCCGTGTCAAGCGTGCCTACCGTCTGGGTCTTGCCATTTACGTCCACCGTTGTGCCGGCGTCCAGCGACAGGCCCGAGGTGTTACCCAGCGCATGGTCGGTGCCCAACACGAGGGTGCCACTGCCAACGCTGGTCGCACCCTGGTAGTCATTGTTAACATTGGAGATCGACAGGCTGTTGGCGGATTCGATATCCAGTCCGCCCGCACCGGTCACCTGTGCGCTCAAGTCATCCGCGACACCGGTGGCTCCCGGCGTTTCTGCTAGAACCAGCATTTGATTGGCAAACACGTCGATCAGCTTGAGGCCGTAGTTCACGTACAGGCCGTCGTTGTTCGCTCCCGTGGTGACGCGGTACCCGTAGGTGCCGGTTGCCACGGTGGTGCCGTTCTGGGCGATGTCGATCTGTTGATCGGTCTCCTGGCCATTGTCGGTAAGGGTATGGCCGTTCTGATCCACCACCTTGATCGCCCCGGCGGTGCCGGTCACGGCGCCAGAGGCCTGGATCAACTGCACGCCAACGTTGACGTCGTCCTGCGCCAGCAACGAAAGGCCTGGCTGGGTAATCGGATTGGCCAGACCCGGCGCCGCGGGCACCTGGATCTGCACCGTGCCCACGCCGCTGACGTCCAGCTTGCCGCTGGCGATCAAGCTGTTTGCCACGCTCTGTGCCGGCGCCATGGCGTCGAACACGGCGGTGCCGCCGTTGAAGGTAAAGCCACCGATGTTTTGCGTACCATCGGTCACCGTGGTGGTGTTGCCTGCGTCGAGCTGAAGCGTGGCATGGGTCAGCGCCGTGGTATTGACGCCACCCAGGGCGAACTGGCTATTGCCCAGCTCAACCTTGCCCTGGAACTGGCTACCCACGTTGCTGGTGAAGTCGAAGGCTTGGCCGGCCGTGTCAACGGTGACAAGACCTTCGCCCGGCGCACTGGCAAGTTTGTTGTCCAGCGCAAACGCACCCGGCATTTGGACGGCCAACGTGCTGGTGTCCTTGACGGTAACCACGCCTTGATCGGTGCCACCGTCGCTCATCAGCAACGCGCTGTTCAGCGTCAGCGTCGAGGCGTTCTGCAGGATCAGCGATTCGAAATTGGCAATCGCGGCGCTACGGCTCAACGTGTAGTTGGCGTTGTCGAAAATCAGGCTGTCGGTACCCGCGCCCATGCCACCATTGAGCGAGGTGAAGGTCGGCGTCGCACCGCCCTGCCCCTTGATGGTAAACACATCGTCGCCGGCACCGCCCAGCACATCGGCCACACTCGCCGAGCCAATGGCCGTGAAGGTATTGCTGCCGTCACCAAGATTCACCGTGCCGCCCACGCGGCTACCGTTGTTGACGGTCAGCGCATCGCTGCCGCCACCGAGGGTTACCGCACCGGAAATCGTGCCCGCCGAGTTGGCATCACCCACATTGATGATATTGCTGCCGGCGCTACCCGCATTGCCCGCCACCACGTTGCCGCCGGTGCCCGGAGCATTGGGGTTATCCAGCAACTGGCCGCCGTTGTTGATCGTCAGCGTGTTGCTGCCACTGCCCAGATACACACTGCCTTGTTGCACACCCGCATTGATCGCCACCAAGTTGGCGCCATTGCCCAGGGTCGTGTCACCCGTGAGCATGCTACCCGCGTTCAGCCGTATCGTGTTGTTACCATCGCCCCCGCTGAGGGCGCCGGTCATCGAGCCATTGTTGGTAAAGGTATTATTGCCTTCGCCCACGCCGATGGCACCGATGATCTTACCGGTTGCGGTATTGAGGAATGTGGTGTTCTGGCCGTCGAAATTGGCCGCTACCGCCGCCGCATTAACCGCTTCGATGGTGCCGCTGTTGGTGAAGTTGTTGGCTGATCCCGTGGCGACAACAGGCGCCGTCATGCTTTGCGAAATCAGGTTGCCGCTGTTGCTGGCAGTGCTTACGCCATTGAGCGCCAACGCCGCGCCGCCGGCCGCATTAGTCACGTTGACCGTAGCGGCCGTATCGACTGTACCCGTGGTGTTGGCCAAAATGCCCACGCCGTTGGCGCCGTTGACGTTGATGGTCAAGCCTTGGGAAGCCGATAGATCCAGATTGTTGCTGCTCGCACCACCACCGGCCTGTTCAAAGGCAATACCCTGACCCGCGCCCCCGACATTGATCGTGCCGGAGTTGTTGGCATCGAGCGTCGCCGCTGTGCGCACGCCCGCACCGTCGGTGGTGTTGATGGTGGTGTTGTTTAGCTGGATACCGGCGAGCTCGGCAGCGTTCTCAATGCCATTGCCTGTGCTGCTCGCATCGTTGACGTTGATGGTGGCACCTTGCACCTTCAGGCCGACCGCACCGGCATCGACCAGCACGCCATCGGCGGTGCCCTTGCCGGTTATCGTCGCAAGGCCGCTGCCCATCAGATCCAGCGAGGCACTGGCACCCAGCTCGATGGCAGCCTTGCCATCGCTGGCCTGGATGTCGCCGCCCTGGTTGTCGATCACTGCGTTGGCACCCGTGACATAGACGGCCGTACCGTTGACCACGATGTTGCCACTGTTCACCAACTGACCGTTAAGCACCTGCACACCGGTGTTGCCGGTGCCACCTGTCATGGTGATGTTGCCCAGATTGGTCAGCGTGCCCAGGTTCTCTGCGATAAAGCCGGTCGCGCCGCTGGCCGTGCTCGTCAGGTTGGCCAGGTTGGTCAATTGCGTGCCGGTGTTGCTGGCTGTAATCGAACCGTCGAGCGCAACTTGGTCGCCATTGACCACGCCGGCTACAGCGCCATTTCCAGCCAAAGTAAAGTTGGAGCCCGCATTGATCGTGACATTGGCGCCACCGTCCGCATACACGCCCTGTGAACCCTCGCCAATCAAATTGAATGCGCTGCCTGCCAGAACGGTGGCTGTAGTGCCTGCGCCCGACGCGGCAATGCCACGCGCGTCGGTACCGGAAGTCCGCACCTGCAATACGCCTGCAAGATTGGCCCCATCATCGAGGCGGAACAGCGTCGAGCTGGTGCCGCTGGAATCCAGCACCGTGCCATTGGGAATATTGGTGACAATGGTGGAACCGGCACCGACAAGCTGGAACGCGATCTGATCGGTGACGCCCGAACCATCGGCGGCAAACTGCGGCAAGGCCGTACCCGCAAGCACGACGTTTGCGCCACTGGACGCTTGCACACCCACTGCACCTTGGCCTTGCAAGTTAAGCGTGCCGGCGGTCATGTTGACGGTGACACCCGAACCGGTGGCGCTGATACCTGTCGTGCGATCGGCGTCGCTGCCGCCCTTGACGATGAGATTGCCGGTATTGTTGAGCGTGGTGCTGGCGCCGGTCGAATTTGCGCTGAGCCCGACGCTGCCGTCCTGCACAGTAATGTTGCCGCTATTGCCGCCGGTGGCACCTGCGTCCACCTCGATACCCGTGGTGTCGGCGCCGGTAAACACGATATTGCCGCTATTGCTCAGCGACGCCGCGTTGCGGGCAATAAAGCCGGTGACATCGTCCAGGCTGGAGTTCAACGTGGCGCCACTGACCAGCACGGTACCCGTACCGAAACCGGCGGCGCCCGCATTGAGCGATGCGTTCAATAGCGTGCCGGCGATCGGCGCGCCCGAAGCGGCGCCGGTCAAACCGTAATACTGACCATCGGCAATCCCGGCCACTGCGCCGGCACCGCTCAGGTTGATGGTTGCGTTGGAAGCGATTTTTCCTTGCGCGCCGCCCTCCACGCGCACGGCGGTGGCATTCTGGCCGGTCACGTTGATCGACATGCCGCCGGAGTTGAACGCCGACACGGTATTACCGGTGGCGCTCGTCACCTGCACTGCCGTGGAATTGTCGCCCGAAGCGGTGAGGCTCGATGACGCGCCCGAACCACCAGTGAAGCTGGCGCCTGCTTCCATCCGATACAGCGTGGAACCTGCCGTCGACACGTTCTGCGCAGCCACACCGGTGTTGTTGATCGCCGAACCTGCGCCGTACACGTAGTAGCCGATCTGATCGCTGCCGGAAACAAAATTGACTGCCCCCGCACCGGCAACGTTGATCGTGCCGCCCAAGCGTGCGTGCGCACCAATGGCGCCGTTGCCAGCCAGATTGAGCGTGCCGGTAAGCGTACCGATCGAACCGGCGTCCTGCACCCACATACCGTAGTTACGCAAACCGGTAGCCGGGTCCGCGCCGCCCAGCACGTTGATGGTGCCGCTGGAACTTATCTGTCCCCCTCCCTGGGCCTGCTCACCAATCGCGTTGACGCCATTGATGTTGATCACGCCACTGTTGCTCAACGTGTTGGCCGGCGTGCCCGTTACCGCGAGCATGCCGATATTGACCGCCGGCGTGGCCGACGCGTTGCCGTTGATATTGATGGTGCCCGCGTTGGTCACCCGCGTTGCCGAACTGGTGCTAGTCGATTCGATACCCACCGAACCCTGCACCAGGGTGCCCAGGGTAATCGTGCCCTGGTTGGTGACCGTACTGGCAGCGCTGCCTTGTACCAGGATGCCGTAGAGCGGCGTGATGTTGGAGGCAATATCGGCCACGCTCTCCGGCGCTGCCACGTTGTACTGTGGCTGGCGACCCAGGTAGATCAGGCCGGTGGGGGTGTTGGTGAAGCTGGAGCCCGTGTTGAGGGTGATACCGTCGGTCGCTGTTCCTGCATACGTCGACGTTGGCGCGATAGCGGTGACATCGACATTGATGATGCCCGAATTGGTGCCCTGGGCACCGCTCGTCAAAGCCATCGCAATACCGGCCGCACCGGCTGAATTGATGATGCCCGTATTGGACACGGTCGAGCCGGCGCCCGTACCAAACATGCCCAAAGCGTATGTCTGTGGCGTGGGATTCAGCGGATCCACCGCACCCGCGAAGCCTGCGTAGTAACCTGCATTGACCACACCGTTATTGACGGCGTGCGCTCCAAGACGGACTTCCATCGTAGCCAGGCTATCGCTACCGCCGCGGGCTGACGACACCGTGCCGTTGTTGGTGATGGTGGCACCGTTATCGGCAAGCATGACCGCACCGGCCGATCCGGCGGGGGCGCCCGAACGCGAGTCATAGCTGGCCATGCCATCGAGCATGGCACCTGCTGCAACCACACCGGCCCCCTTGGCACCGTTGGCGTATATCACCGCGCGATTGCCGATCGGCTGGTAAGCCTCGTCGGCCATGTTGGCCGGGCCGTTGCTGTAGGTAATGGTCTGGTTTGTATTGGTATAAGCCAAGTTGAATTGGCTCGTGTATTGCCCGGGATTTAAGACACCGCTCTGCAGCTGTGCGATGAGCCAGTTGTTGTAACCCTGCAGGTCACTGGCGTTATTGACGGTATGGCTACTGCCGTCGAATGCCGTGAATGTGCCTTTGTAGGTAGAGAACGCCTGCGTGGTTGCCGAGGTTCCACCCGAGCTCAACAGGGCCGCGGTCACGCTGCCCATATCTACCATGTTGTTGGACTGCCACACCACGGTGCTGTTTGCACTGCCAGTGCCGTCAGCTGCGAACAGGTAGGACTGCTTGGCAGCACCCATCTTGACGTAATTGTTGATCGCGTTGGTCGCGGCCCCGGCAGTGCCGATATTCACATTCAGCGTGCCGCCCGTCGAAGCCACCGCGCCAATACGCGTGTTGATGTACTGCTGTCCGTTTACGGCTGTATTGGTCACCACGATGTAGGCGCTATTGACCGACGTCGCAAAGGTATCGGAAATGTTCGCATCGCTATACACGGTAACCGTGCGCGTGCCGCCGGTAATCGGATCGGGAACGACCAGAGTCTGATTCAGCGGACCGGTGTTGACGACCAACGAAGCCGGATTGTTCGGGTCCGCATATTGAGCGCCGGACACGATTTGTCCGCTCGCCAGCAAGGTTGCCAGCGACACCGAGCCCGCACCCGTAATGCCGGGCTTGATTTGCGTGGCCGAGCCGGTGATGGTCACCGTATTCCCGTTGGCCGCCGTAATCGTGCCGACCTGGTTGTCATTGACGGTGGGGTCCCACACCGGCAGCGAAACGGTTTGCGCCTGCGCGTGCACCGAGGCCACCAGCATCGCCCCCGCCGCGACGGCGTGAAGCCGCGAACGGCGCCGCGATGTACCTATTTGGTTGCCAGACGATTTCTTGTTGCTTCTGGCCAGTTCCGAAGCCACTACAAAGCGACCCAAAACCCGATTAAAGACGACGCAATAGATCTTGTTCATGACCGAAACTCACTCAGATGGCGATGGAATGTGCAAAACGGTCCGCGCGGCGTACCGATCCCGCATGCCATCTCGTCGTTGACTGGACGGGGGTTTGGATGGCTTTTGGCTGCGTACCTACGCAACCTGAAGGCTCTCGCTGATTTCTTTGAGCGGAGCAAGCGCACAGCAATTAGCGCCTCTCAACGTGCACATGTTCCGGGTTCCGCCGGACACGCTCCATGAGAAGGTTCTGAAAAATGGCGCGACTTGCTGCGTGCCACACGGTCTCAAGCGCTATCGAGACTGGAAAATCCTTAGCCAGGATGTAGGCGGAAGCTGACGAAAGCTATGGCAAGAATCATCCGCCGAACAACCTCCCCTGTCGATCTGAAAACGACGCTCGCTAGACAGGACACAAAGCCCCAGGGTACCTGTCATAAACTGAGCTGGGTGCGCGGTGGGGAGCCAGTCTGAGGACTTGCGTCGAAGACTTTCCTGGATGGTTATCGCCCAATGGAAGCTTTGGCGCTTACAGCAAAAGCGTGGCCGCCACTGACCTGGCATAAACGGCGATCGCTACAAGACCGTCATCAAGCCGCCGCGATGACGGCGATCACCATGGCCAACCAGATCGAGACGACACCCAGGGCAAAAACTCGCCTGGCCGCGACAACTTTTTCGTCGCTCTCATCGGCAACTGGAGTGGTGACGATCCACGCGACCGAGCCCAGCGCAGCAAAGCTGGCGAATGCCAGAAATACGACAACCCGGTCTGTCCAGCGCCATGGCACCGGCTCATGCACACCCCAGTAACCGAGAAAAGCCATGCCTAGCGCACACATGGTGGCGGAAGCAGAGCATAGCCCCACGATCGAACCCGCTGGTGCGCGCATATCGTTGCCCCGATGCTGGTTGCCCATGGATATCAGCGTAGCGCACTCACCCTATCCGTGCGCCTTCTCGCGCATATTGCAACCGCCGCACGCACGTCGGTATCCAATGCTGTGAATACAACCTAGCGCACGTCTTAAAGAGTCGGACGATCTTCATCGCACCGTCCGGTAGAAGCTGCGCGGATTCACCATGGCAAACGGGACCGGAAATCGCATGAAGCTTCTCATTCTGATCATCGCATGGCTCTTTTCCGTGGGCATACTGACACCATCGTCCGAGCTGGACGTGTTCGTCGGTTCGTATGCGATGGAGCACCATTTCAACGGCTCGATCCTGATCCAGAAACACGGACATACCCGCTACGCCAAGAGTTTTGGCTTGGCCAATATTCCTTTCGATATACCCAGTAGCCAGCAGACCCGATACAAGATCGCATCCATCACCAAACTGTTCACATCGGTTCTGATTCTGCAGCTCTATGAGCAAGGCAAAATAGATCTGGGCAAACCCATCCAGATCTACCTGCCCGAGTACAAGGGTGAAGCTGGCAGCAAGGTATCCATCCAGCAGTTGCTCAATCACACTTCGGGCCTGCCAAGCTTCGATGGGATCATCGATCAAGCGAGTGCGATTCGCGACGGCATGACCGTCTATCAGCTACCCCACACCAGTGACCAACTGCTCGCGAAGTATTGCAGCGGGCACCTCATCAGCGCTCCCGGCAAGGTGTTCAATTACAACAACGCCGACTACGTCGTGCTGGGAAAGATCATCGAGCATCTATACGGCAAACCGTATGAACGGGTACTCAGGGAAAGGATTCTGCAGCCGCTGAAGATGAGTGACTCCGGATTGCTGCATCAGGGCGACATCATTCGCGGCCTGGCCGATACCTACTTTTATCCCGACGATCACAAAGTCCTATCGAACGATCTTCCGGTGTATCCGGAGAACTGGTACGCCGCCGGGGCAATGTATTCAACCACCAGCGACCTCATGAAATTCTCCGACGCCCTGTTCGGCCTGAAGCTGATCAAGCAGGCAACACTCGACCTGATGATCAAACCCGGACTCGACGATTACGGCTACGGCCTATGGTCGTACGACACCACCATGAAAGGCCGAAAACATCCCGTCGTGAAAAGACCCGGCGCAATCATGGGTGCTCAAAGCCAGTTCTTCCATGTGCTGGATCAGGACATCACAATCATCATCCTCGGCAATACGGGAACAACGGACACGGACACGTTCGTCGCTGAAATTGCCAAGCGGGCGGTCGACTGATTCGAGGTTTTTAACTCAGCTTCCAGTCACTGGAGGTCGTCGTATTCGCTCACTCCGACCTAAGTTTTGAATCTCCTTTTCGGTAACGGTCCGAACCGGTCGATGACGATAGTGAAAAGTCTTTGGGCGTGCCAGGACGTATCCTTCAAACACGTAAACATTGAGAAATTAACGCCTCCAAAGAAGGATCGCGATCGGCATCGCCGAGTTCCGCTTCGTCACAAATACGACCCATATCGCTCGTATGCTTTCGATCTGAGCACTGCTCGACCGAATCGTACTTTCTGACCTTAAAGCGCTAAAATCGCCCAGTGAGCCCCATAAGCAGGGATGCACTCCTCTCAGCTGGAGGTATCCTCATGAACCGCCTCGTTCTGATCACCCTGCTCGCCACTCTGGCACTCGACGCACAGGCGTCGACCGACACCTGCCTCATCACCGGCACCGCCTACGATTACTCCGGGCGTCCCCTGCCCAACGCCGTAGTTCGCCTGACCGACCAGCAAACGCACCAGACGGTCTATCGCGCGGCGGACACGAACGCCGCCTTCGCGTTCGAAGATCAATTGCCGGACGCCAGCGGGCAACGCTATCGGCTCGACGTACTGAGCCAGCCGACCGTCGTTGTCGGCACCCACTTCCCTACGCGCTCCGTATTGGGCATCGCACCCGCCTTTGCTTGCGAAGCCGGCCAGAGCGTGCGTGCCGATGTGAAGGTCGAAGTGATCTGACCTATGGCATCGACCATGCTCGACACGCAGCCAGTGATGAGTGTGGGTAGATACCGGGTGACGGGCATCCCTATCCGATGTCGGTTCCTGATGTTCGCAAGCTAGCGTGCAAACGGAGCTTGGCGGCGGTCATCCCTATTCGTAGGGAACGAACATGTGGATGCTCTTCACCCAGACCTTGGATGGATCCCATTCCACCGGGGAGAACGGCACGTCAAGAACGTGAAAGCCGGGTTTGGTTAACGTGCGCCGCATTTCTGATAGCGCCGCCTCGCGGCTCGCTGGCGGTATGTTTTGCGCTGCAAAAAAGGCGGTCGCCGTTTGTGTCAGATTCGAAGTGACGCGGTCATTCTTGCTTTCGCTCGAATCCGATGGCCTCAGACTATCGAATACGGTCCTGGGAAGGTCTTCAAAGTAATAGTGCTTCTTGCACGCCACGTACCCCGAGCAGTCAGCCTCGTAACCATCCTGCGCAAAGAAACCATCCAGCCAAGCGTCGTTTCGTTCGACCTTGAAGAGAACAGCGCCACCTCGGCCGGTAATGGTCAGTGACCATGTAAAAGCCGACGTCATGGAACGCCCGATGACATGGATCGTCAGGTGCGCCTCATTGCCGTCACCCGTGACGTCGCCAGCTGCCGTAAACGTTCGGTCGATCTGGTTGATGACCACTCCCTTCGATATGTCAGTAGCAGGAGTTGTGCTGGTGCTCGGTGGTGCGTTAGCTGGGACAGGTACCTCGGTCTCTCGCGCAGAGATCTGTGATACCGAAGCGCACACGATCAACAGAAAGAACACAGCCACATGCTTAGATCTTCGGTTCATTCGACATGAGTAAAAGATGCCATCCATCCATGAAAAGGATTCATGCGAGTCGTCCCTGAAGAATTTCAGCATACGGTTACTCCCTGGAGCACGAATGGATGAATGCTTGAGCGCTGCCTTTGGCACGGACAACATCGTCACTGATTTCTCGGGCGCGATGGTGGCCGTGCATTTCACTAAGATCGGATAGCTTCCACGGGAGCGATTCGTGCAGCGCGAAGTGCCGGGGCAAGCGCCGCGCCTTGGCTCAACAAAAAGATCAGTACCACGCCGACCAGAACGTAGGCGGGCGAAAGTCGTGTCAGTTCAAATTGCCCCATCAACCATCGGTTGAATTCGTAGGCAAGCGCGATCCCGACGGCAACTCCGGCCGCGCTTATAAGCGCATTTTCGATAAGAAAATAGCGAGCAATGTCGCGGCTGGTCGCGCCCAGCGCGCGACGCACACCTATTTGCCGCCGGCGCTGACCCACCCAGAAACTGGACAGGCCCGCGATGCCAGCGCCAGTCACCGCCAACAGAATGATGCTGATCACGCCCATCAGGATCGCCAAAGTACGATCGCTTTGATAGGCCGCAGCACGAATCTGCGCGAAGCTCTGCACGCCGACCTCATCATCGCCTGTGCCATCTGGATTCACCCGCTGTGGATCCTGTGCATACAGGGCTGCCGGCGCGCTCTGCATGGCAGCGGCCAATCGACTCGGTTTGGCACGCACCACGTAGTAATGAGAGGGATCGACCAAACGCAGCGGCATCAAGGTCGAGTTCCACGCCCAGCCATCTGTCTCGCTGTCGACCAAAGATGTCTGCAAACGCTCAACGACGCCAATAATGATGCTGGGGGCGGTGGCGTTGATGAAATAAACTTGCTTACCCAGCGCGTCACCGTGTGGAAACAGGCTGTCAGCTAAGTGTTTGGTCACGATAATGACGGCTGGCTGAAAAGCCCCCAGTTGGCCATGGCCAACAATCTCGTCGCTACGAAAATTGCGTCCCGCCACCAATCGCACGCCAAGGGTCGCCAAGGTACGCTAATCGGCGTTGTAGAACCCGGTGGGAACGGCGGGAGGCACACCAGGAGTGAAACTGAAGCCGTCCGACCAGAGGTTGTTGGTCAAAGGCAATGAGTTGGTTTCATAGACGTCGACCACGTCAGGTAATTGCCGCAGCGCGGCCAGATCGGCTTTTATGGACGCATTAAGCGTCGCCTTGCCCGCGTCCGTATCGCTGTCGATACCGGTATGCGTCGACTCAACCTGAAAAAGATCGTGCTCATCGATTCCCGTGACGCGGGCCATGTGCTCGAACCGCGCCCTGATGATGAACAAGGCGTTGCAAACGATGGCCAGGGTCAGCGCTATCTGCAAAGCGATAAGAATCGTGCCCGTCTTGTGGCGGCGCAAGGCGGAAAGGATGGGATGTAGGGACATGGGTGCCTCCTCAGTCTTCCTTGAGCTGCAATGAGGGGCGCACATACATGGCACGCCAGATGGGATACAGCCCAGCCAATACGGTAGCCAAAACCGCCAGCAGCAAGGTCTCCGAGAGCAGCGTCAGATCGATGTGGGCCAACGCGGCGATCTGCTTTGGCAATGAGCCTTGCATCAACTGCACGCCCAGCAACGTCAGCAATAAGCCCAGCACACCTCCGGCCAAGCCGATCGCGCCCGACTCCACGCCGAACTGGGCCGCTATGGCAAGACGACTTGCACCCAACGCACGGCGCACTCCGATTTCGCCGGATCGGCGCAGAAACTTTGCCAGCAACAAACCCACCGTGTTCACCATGCAAACCAGCAACAGGCAGAGCGCCACAACAATGGAGACCTTGGTCTGCGATGGAACCACTTGCCTGAAAGCCAGCCATGCGGGCAAATCGCGCAGGCGATTATCGGGTGCCCAGCCGAAGCGGCCTAAAGTCTGCTGCCCACGTGCATAATCGTCCAGATAGTTGCGGTAGGCACTGAGCTGAGCCGTTGTACCAAGCTCGACCATATAGCCAATCCAGGCGCAGCTGGAGGCCAGAGCGCCGGCAAAGCCCGGATCAGGATCTTTGTCACCACAACTAAAATGGCCACTGGTAAAGAGTTGTTCATCGATCGCCGTAGTAAACGGGAGAAACACCTGGTCGGCCGTACCAAAGGCATTGGCATTGGCCAGGTCGTAGAACTTCGATTGCGGATGCCAGTCATCCAGAACACCGCTTACCCGATAGTTGTGGCTCTCCAGCCTGATAGCTCGTCCCACGCTGTTTGTCCCACCGAAGAGACGTTGATTCAAGCTTTTGCTGATCACTATCACTCTGGCGTGCTGCCCGTCATCGGCTGCCGACCAGCCGCTGCCAAAAAGAAAAGGCACATCGAGCATGGGAAAGAATTCTCCATACACAGCATGTCCCGGCGCCGATCGCACCTTCTGCGTCGAATCATCGGAATAGACCGTCGGTGCAATCGGATAGAGCGCCGACTGAAGACGCGCACGATGATCACGCATCAAGGCGACCGCATCGATGTACGTCATTCCACCAGGCGGCTCGTCATTTAGCCGATGAATCGGTCCCCAAGGGTCGATTTGCGGTACGAACAACTTGCTGGACTTCCATGGAATGGGATCGCCCGACATGGCGCGAAACACCGTATACGTCGTCATCGATGACGCCACGCCAAAACCAATCGCCATCACCATCAACGCGGTAAGCACCGGGTTGCGACGCAAACTATGCAGACCCAGCTGCAGGTAGTACTTGAACATGTGGCGCCCCTGTAAACTACGCTTCCAACGCCACGGCAGAAGAGCCTGACGAGCGACACGAATGGTGCAGAACGTGAATCCCAGCCAGATCTACTATGTTCGTCGGTGTTGCTTGCACTGGATTGTGTACGACAGCAACAAGGAACATCCTCTGCTGCCGCGCGCCCTATTTATGCCCGAGTCAGATTCCAACCTCGCCATAGTTCGATATAGTCCGCTCAATGTCTCTTGCCATTGCGGCCTGAAGCATTACGTTGACCATCCTTGTCGATCTGACCGTCGGAGATTGATGTGCATCGAACTGCAGGGAAGCATCGCGTGTCACGTTTGAGTCTGACGTTGTGGCTGGGTTTTGTATTTGCCATCGCGTCGCAGGCTGCGCTCGCCGCGATCGACCACGTCGATGTGATCGATCGAAAGCCCTATCAGGATGGCAAGTCGTACCCCGGAGTCGGAACGTACGAAGTGATCCACGGACGAGCCTGGTTCACGCTCGATCCGCACGACAAGGCAAACGCCCGTATCGTCGACCTCAAGTACGCGCCTCGCGACAGCAAGGGTCTGGTCGAGTTCTCCACCGAGTTTGTGCTGTTGCGGCCAACCAAAGCCGCCGACTCCACCTTGATCTACGATGTCAGCAATCGCGGGCAGCAAATTTCGGGCATGTTCAACGAGGTCCTTGCTCCATCGAAGAAAGGCCCATTCGCCGATACCGGTTTCTTGCAACGTCATGGCTTCGCGGTGCTTGCGTCGGCTTGGCAATGGGATATCAAACCCGAGCGACCGGATGACCATCCGCTGGTGTTCGCGCCGCCCGTCGCCACCGATCATGGACGGCCAATCACGGGCAAGGTGGCGAACGAATTTACCGTGGACAAGGCCTCGGACACGGCGCCATTCGTCGGCATTGACGGACGCGCGTACGCCGCCGCCGTCGAGAACGATCCGGCGGCTGTATTGACTGTGCGAAGCCACCCGGAAGATCCACGCGTCGCTATCGCACGCGAGCGCTGGAGCTTCGTACCGGCGACCGATGGCCAGCCCCCCACCCAGATCCGGATGCACGACACTTTCAAACCCGGATTGATTTACGAACTCTCCTATACGGCGCGCGACCCGTATGTCGTCGGCACTGGGCTGGCTGGCATCCGTGATCTGCTGGCCTGGTTTCGCAGTCATCCCTTCGAACAAAGGTCGGCGCCCAAACACGTTTTGTTGGTGGGCGACAGCCAGACGGGACGGCTGATTCAGCAGATGCTTTACGACGGCTTCGACGTTGATGAGCAACGCAAGCTTGTCTTCGACGGCGCGCTAAGCCTCGTGGGCGGCAGCGGCAGGGGCAGCTTCAATCACCGCTTCGCATTCCCGACCCGCGCGGCCAGCCTGATTGTGGATCGGGGCTATCCAACGGATATGTTTCCGTTCACGACAGGCGAAGAACATGATGCCATCACAGGGCAAACCGGTTCGTTGCTGACGCGAGCGCGCGATTCGGCTGGAACGAGTCCCAAGTTGTTCCTGGTGAATAAATCCACCGAATTCTGGGGACGGTCTGCTTCGCTGCTGGAGACCACGCCCGACGCAAGCGCGGATGTGCGCCCGGACCCGAACACACGGCTGTACCTGCTCAGCGGCATGCAGCACTACTAGAGCGGCGACCCGACGCGCGACTACAAAGTCAATTGCTCCATCCCGACCGATGACTCACGCATTCTCCGCGCTCTTCTACTTGATCTGGATCGTTGGGTGCGCAACAAAGCTACACCTCCCGTCAATGCTTATCCGACGCTGGCGGATGGCACGCTGGTTTCGGTGACGCGATATGGACAGCTGTTTCCCAAAGGAATGGGGTTGAGCCCCCCGGCGCATCCCTTCATTCCCGAGCGGCTCGATTTCGGATCGCGCTTCATCTCCGAAGGCATCGTCGATCGACTGCCGCCTGATCACGGACAGCCCTATGGAGTCATGGTGCCGGCGCCTGACGCCGACGGCACCGACTCCGCCGGCCTGCGACCGGTTGAAGTGCAAGTTCCGCTTGGCA
>Ga0302177_10000240_pt1 | contig 44289 bp, 37 predicted proteins | sample I_Palsa_E1_2_FD_198780 | JGI IMG/M metagenome (GOLD analysis project Ga0302177, IMG submission 198780) | Peat permafrost microbial communities from Stordalen Mire near Abisko, Sweden - I_Palsa_E1_2 | ecosystem: Environmental > Terrestrial > Soil > Palsa > Peat permafrost | place: Sweden... | reverse complement strand
GGCGACTGGGCATCACCACCGTCTACGTCACCCACGACCAGGTCGAGGCAATGACCATGGGTGATCGCGTCGCGGTGTTGCGCGACGGTGTCCTGCAACAGTGCGCGGTTCCACGGGAGCTGTACCGGAGTCCGGTGAACATGTTCGTGGCGGAATTCATCGGTTCGCCGGCGATGAACCTTGTGACTCTTCCTGTCGTCGATCACTCCGTCGCACTGGGCGACTGGTCGATCCCGGTACCGCGCGAGATCGCCAGTACTACAGCAGAACTGGTGATCGGAATCCGGCCGGAGCATCTTGACGTCGGCGGAACAGGTGTCGAGATGCAGATCGATGTGGTCGAGGAACTCGGTGCGGACGCCTATCTGTACGGGCGAATCGCCGGGTCCGACAACACCTTCGGTCAGCCGATCGTCGTGCGTGTCGACGGGCAGGACCCACCGCCGCGGGGTAGTCGTGTGAGCCTACATCCGCAGCCGGGGCACCTGCATTTCTTCGGTGTCGACGGTCATCGATTGCTCTAGCGCACGGTGGGTTACTTGGGAATCGAGGCTGCCATCTGGTCGGCTATCTGACTGGCGATGTCGGTCGGGTCGCCGTTCTGGCAGACCTTGGCGGCCAATAGGACGTTGCTCTGCGTGCGGAAATCGAAGGCGCAGCGCCAAGCGCCCTGTTGACCGTCGGTTATTCCGATCGACACCCACTGAGCCTTGCTGTCGGTGACATTTGGGGTCTGCAGTTGGAACTGGACATTGCTTCCCGTCTCGCCGGGCACAAGCGCTCCGTCGCATCCGTTGAGGCCACTCAACGCATTGCGAAAGTTGCGGTCCGCATCTCGCGCGTCGGGGTATGTCGCAACCTGTTGATCGACGATGTGCTGGTAGTTGTCCTTCGCTTCGCGGTAGTCGTACCCGCGATATGCGGTGTAGTCGACATCTATTCCGAACGAATTCGAGTCGGGCCCTTCCAGCGGACTGCAGTTGGACTTGTCGCCGAAATCTCTGGGAGCCGGCGGATACAACACGGTGCTGCTATCGCCGAGGTTGGTGCCGAGGATCTTGCTCGCCTGTGGCACGTCCACGATCACGGATTTGATCTTGTTCGGCGCGAGAAAACCCGCAGGTGCCGGAGGAGCCGGCTTGTCCGGAGGCGGTATCCGGGCGCTGATCTGATCGACGGCGGCCGCGGCGGCGGAGGCTCCGTTGGCCCATCCGCACATTGATGCCTCGACTATGACGTTGTTCTTGACGCGTGCCTGGTGGTCGCAGCGCCAGCCAAGTGGTTGGTTCTTGTCGGTGAACTGCAGGGCGCCGAATGTCACCGCATCGCCGTTAAACGGACCCGGAGCCAGGATTTTCCAGGTAGCGGGGTTGTTTTTCGCTGCGATCGTGTCCGAATTGCAGTGGCCCAGTGTCGCGTACGCTTTGTGAAAGATTTCGCTGGCTTTGTCGGACGTTTCGAATGTAGCGAAGTTCTGCGAAAACATTCCGACGAGACTGTCATCTTTGGATGCCTGATTTCGGATTGTGCGGTAAGCAGTGAATTCCCCGTCTCCAAGGGCGTCCTTGGTAATTCCCATCGTCAGGGCGCAGTCCGGTGTGCTGTAGTCGCTCGCGGACGCGGTGGGCGAATCGAACTGTGACCTATCGCCCAGAGGCAGGCCGACAATCTCGTTGACATCCTCGTTAGACAAGACCAAACTCTTAAGGTTGTTAGCGGGCAACGGTTTTGGAGCCGCAGCAGAAGTGGCCGGCGCCGCGTCGGGAGCGTGGGTCTTTGCCGTCTTCTGCGCCTGCATCGGGAACCACGACGGCGTGTGACTGCCGCACGCCGCGACCATCAGCGCCGTTGCCGCAGCGCAACTCGCTACCAGAATGCGGCGCCGCTGACGGTGCGTCATCAGGTAAGGTCCTCTCGTTTATTTCAGGCGCAGGAGCAGGGATCAGGCTGATGTTAGCCTGCCGGATGATTGGGCCTGAACGGGTATGCAGTGGGCCGCAGTTGACCAATGTAAACGTCACGGCGAAAGCGAAATTCGTTGATTCGGCAAAGTCGGTCGCGGTATGCAGCATTTTTGCCGATGACCAGCATGCATGTGGAATTAATCGTCGAGGGAGTAGCGGTGATTCGGCTATCGGCCCCGACGTTATGCTTGTCGGTCATGCGCGAGCCCCCGTTGCCGTTGCGGATACCTTAGGAGTCGCCGCTCACTCGTTGGAGGTTGAATGGCCCGTCCGCGGATAGTGTTCAACCATGTCGGATTGTGCGTCGCCGACACCGCGCGATCGCGCCGTTTCTACGAAGGTCTGCTGGGGTTCACGTACTGGTGGGAACTCGAGCCGCCCGACGAGGGGACCGGTCAACTGCTGCAATTGAACAAGCCGATCGGCTTGCAAGCGACGTATTTGGTTCGCGACGGTCTGGTGCTGGAGCTGCTTGCCTACTCGCACCGCGTCCTGCGCGCCGGGTCGGATCGGGTCATGGACCAGGTCGGGCTCACCCACCTGTCGCTATCAGTGTCGGACCTTGGGGAGCTACTCGACGCAGTGGAAAGTTTTGGCGGATCGATCGTCGAGGGCACTGTTACTGACCAGTCGGCCATGGTCCGCGACCCAGACGGTCAGCTGCTCGAGCTGCTCTCGGACTCCTGGCTCGCCGTGCTGCCGCCGCGCCCCGGCAGCGCCACGAATGCAACGATCTAGGCATGACGCCCGATGCTGATCCGGTCGAAGCCGACCCGGATCCCCATATCGTGCTCGGGATCATCGGCGATCCGGGTGCCGCCTTTTCGCTGGCCCGCGAGCTCGCCGATACCGACTTGCATTGCGAGCTCGACCAGCGGTTACCCGGTGCCCGCTGGTGCGTCGAAGTCATGGAGCACCGCCTAGTACAGCCTCCGGCGACCGACGCCCAGATCGTGAAAGCCGCGCGGAAAACGCTGCTTGAAAAGGGTTGGGATGTAGTGATTTGTCTTACGGACCTCCCGTTGCACGTTGACCAACGACCAGTGGTGGCCCATGCGAATCCGGTGCGCAACGTAGCGATCGTGTCGGTGCCCGCGTTGGGGATGGGGGGACGCCATCGGATCCGCGAGACGATCGTGCGCCTGCTTGTCCGGCTGATCGCAGGATCTGCTGAGCTGCACCACTCCAAAGGTGATGGCGGCCGCCGGTCGTCGAGGCGACTCACCGTGCAGCGGGTTCGGGAACTGGGCAGCGACCCGGCTGACGAAGCGTTCCTGTTCACCGCACGAGTGCTGACCGGCAATCTGACGTTGATCAGCGGGATGGTCGCGGCCAACCAGCCGTGGCGGTTGTCATTGCGATTGTCGCGCGCGCTGACCGGCGCCGTCGCTGCCGGAGTATTCGGCTTGGTCACCGCCGATATCTGGCGACTGGCCGACGCCTTTGGCTTGCTCCGTCTCGCCGGCACGGCGTTGGCGTCAGTTTGCGCGACGGTCGTGACCTTGATCGTCGGTGCTGAGCTGTGGGAACCGATGGTTGCTCGCGCCGTACGCAAGCAGGTGATTCTGTTCAACATCGTCACCGTGATCACTGTCCTGATCGGCGTGACTGTGCTGTATGTGGCTCTGTACGTGTTGGCGCTGGGCGCGTCGTTCTGGTTCGTGATGCCGCAAATCTGGCGCGACCAAGTCGGGCATCCGGCCACTTTGCGCGATTATTTCGAATTGGCTTGGCTGATCTCGTCGTTGGCGATGATCGGTGGCGCGTTAGGTGCGGCGCTGGAATCCGACGACGCGGTGCGAGAGGCGGCCTACGTCCAGCACCCCGACGACGAGGACGAGATCGAGAAGGCGGCCTGACTCAGACGGCTCGATTTCTAGGAAGTGTTCAGCGCGACGGCGGCGCGGATCAGAGTCTTCAGCGCCTTTTCGTTGATCTTCTCGTTTTCGTGAATGTCGATGGCCCGCCTGGTATTTCCATCCAGGCTGGAGTTGAAGAGACTTGACGGGTCATCGAGTGAAGCACCCTTGGCGAAAGTCATCTTGACGACATTCTTGTAAGTCTCACCGGTGCAGATCATTCCGGCGTGATACCACACCGGCACGCCGCGCCACTTCCACTCCTCGACCACGTCGGGGTCGGCTTCTTTGATCAGTTTTCTGATCCGAGCCAGTGTCTCGCCGCGCCAGTCACCGAGTTCCGCGATGCGCGCGTCGATCTGCTGCGAGGGGGATTCCCCACCCTTTTCGCCGCTTTTGGCTTTCGTCATGGCTTTATCGCTCGCCTCAGGCTGTGTCGTCCATCCATCACTCAAGTATGGCCGGTGAGAAAGTGGAGTAGTCGGTTGCTCGCATCGACGCTGGCTCGCCCAGGCAAGGGGAGGCCCGCAGCTAAAATTACAAGACGACGAACCACACGGCGACGTAGTGACTCACCGCTGCCGCTGCGGTGAAGGCGTGAAAAAACTCGTGATAGCCGAAGGTGCGCGGCCACGGGTTCGGCCAGCGAATGGCGAAGAAGATAACGCCGATGTTGTAGAGGACACCGCCCGCGACGAGCAGGCCGACGACGATCGGACCTCCACCGTCGAGCAGGGTGCCGGCGAACCAGAGCGCCACATAGCCGAGCAAGAGGTACAGCGGTACGCCAACCCATCGCGGGGACGACGGCCACCACATCTTCAGTGCCACGCCGGCTGCTGCGCCCGTCCACACGATGGCCAGCACTTCGGCTCCGGTGCGCGGCGGCATCGCCAACAGGGCGAACGGGGTGTAACTACCGGCGATGAAGATGAAGATCGCCGAGTGGTCCAGCCGCTTCATCCACTTCAAGGCCACCGGGTTATGCCAGTGCTTGCGGTGATAGATGGCGCTGATGCTGAACATTGCGACAATGGTGACGGTATAGATCAGGGTCGCGAGGACTGCTTTCTGAGAAGACGTGATTCCCGCAGCCGACACCAGTGCCAATCCGCCCACGGTGGCGATGGCCGCGCAGCAGAGGTGGATCCAGCCGCGTGCGCGTGGCCTCCCAATGAGCTCGGCGACGGTGTCGGCGAGACCTTGGGGCAGGTCGTCGGCGGCCGGGACCACCAGATCGCCCACTGGAGGAGCTGTCTTCGGGTCTGCCCGGCGTGGTGTCATGTTGTACTCGTCGCTAGTACGCCTGTTCGAGCGAGCCGAGAACGGCGAGCCATCGCGGATCGCGACGACAGGGGCGTGAGTCTAATTTCAGCGGCGGCCGTACCCTGACCCTTCTCGACCGACGGCCCCAAGGCCGGCAAGCCGCTTTCCGTTTGAACCACCACGACACGATACCTATGACCGTGCACTGCTGACCGTGCACTGCAAATCTGACGACAAACCACGACGACGCCGCACGGCCATAACCACTCGAGATACTGAGTGTGAGCAACCGGCAGTCGCGGCCGGCTTGGCTCTTGGTGGTTGCGATGTGTCTGCGCTGGCGGTTGTCGGGGACTATCGTCTAGGCGATGGGGGTCCCTGCATCCGCATCTGCGGCTCATGTGGAGGGCGTCGAACGGTTTTTAGCGAGTTACCGTTCGATTCCCTCGGCGGCGGCTGTCCGACTGGCCAAGCCCACCTCCAATTTGTTCCGCGACCGCGCGAAACTCAGCACCCCTGGCCTTGACGTTTCAGGGCTGACGAACGTCATTTCGGTTGACCCGGACGCACGCACCGCCGACGTGGCCGGCATGTGCACCTACGAAGATCTGGTGGCAGCGACGTGCCAGTATGGCCTGTCGCCGCTGGTGGTCCCGCAATTGAAGACCATCACGCTGGGCGGGGCAGTCGCCGGGTTGGGCATCGAGTCGGCCTCATTCCGCAACGGCCTGCCTCATGAGTCGGTGTTGGAGTTGGACATCCTCACCGGCACAGGAGAATTGCTCACCGTTTCACCCCAGCGGCACCCCGACCTCTTCCGCACGTATCCGAATTCATATGGGACACTGGGATATTCGACACGGTTACGCATCGAGTTAGAACCTGTCAAACCATTCGTCGCGCTGCGGCACGTGCGGTTCCACTCGCTGAGCCACCTGATGGCAGCGATGGATCGCATCATTGACACCGGTGAGTTCGATGGTGTCTCTGTCGACTATCTCGACGGCGTGGTGTTCAACGCCACCGAGAGCTATCTATCTCTCGGTGTACGCACCGCGGCCCCCGGCCCGGCCAGTGACTACACCGGACAACGCATCTACTACCGCTCCATCCAGCACGACACCGGCACCACAGAAGACCGGTTGACAATGCACGACTACTTCTGGCGATGGGACACCGACTGGTTCTGGTGCTCCGGTGCTTTCGGCGCACAGAACCCCCGTGTGCGACGCTGGTGGCCGCGACGCTACCGCCGCAGCAGTGTGTACTGGAAGCTGGTAGCACTCGACCGGCGGTTCGGTATCGCCGACCGCATCGAAAAGCGCAATGGCCGTCCGCCTCGCGAACGGGTGGTCCAAGATGTCGAGCTCCCACTCGAACGCACGACGGAGTTCTTGGAATGGTTCCTCAAGGCGGTACCGATCGCTCCGATCTGGTTGTGCCCGTTGCGGTTGCGTGATCACGACGGCTGGTCGCTGTATCCGATCCGGCCGGGACACAGCTACGTCAATGTCGGCTTCTGGTCGTCGGTTCCGGTGGGCGCGACCGATGGCGCGACGAATCGATTGATCGAGGAGAAGGTCGGTTCGCTCGACGGGCACAAATCGCTGTACTCCGACTCCTACTACAACAGAGAAGAGTTCGACGAACTCTACGGCGGCGAGACCTACAAGACCGCGAAGAAGATCTACGATCCGGATTCCCGCTTCCTCGACCTTTACGCAAAGGCAGTGCAACGACGATGACGACCACCAAGGAGCCGGCGTCGACCGTGACAGGCAAGTTGAGCCTCGCTGAGGTCCTGGCGGTCTTCACCCGCGGCGCCACGGAATCATTACGGTTCACTGCCTACGACGGCAGTAGCGCCGGAGCCGAAGACGCCGTACTGGGAATGGACCTGCTGACTCCTCGCGGTATGACCTATCTGGCCACCGCGCCAGGTGAACTCGGTCTGGCCCGGGCATACGTCGCAGGTGACATCGAGGCGCGCGGTGTGCACCCCGGCGATCCCTACGACGTGCTCAAGTTGCTGGCCGAAAAGGTCGAGTTCACCAGGCCCTCGCCGCGACTGATGGCCAGTATCATCCGCGCGGTCGGCATCGAGCATCTCCTGCCGGCAGCGCCACCGCCGCAGGAGATGCTGCCTCGCTGGCGTCGAATCGCCGAGGGCATGCGGCACAGCAAGACTCGTGATGCCGCGGCGATCCAATACCATTACGACGTCTCCAACTCCTTTTACGAGTGGGTCTTGGGGCCGTCGATGACCTACACGTGTGCGGTCTATCCAGAGTCCGAAGCAACGCTGGAGGCGGCCCAGGACAACAAGTACCGGCTGATCTTCGAGAAGCTGAGGCTGCAGCCGGGGGACCGGCTACTCGACGTCGGCTGCGGCTGGGGTGGCATGGTGCGCTACGCGGCCCGGCGCGGCGTCCACGTGATCGGCGCCACATTGTCCGCAGAGCAGGCCGCCTGGGCTCAAACAGCGGTCGAGGCTGAAGGGCTCGGCGAACTGGCCGAGGTGCGTCACTGCGACTATCGCGACGTCGACGAAACCGGTTTCGACGCAGTCTCCTCGATCGGATTGACCGAGCACATCGGCGTCAAGAACTATCCGTCCTATTTCGAGTTCCTCAAGTCCAAGTTGCGCACCGGCGGCTTGCTGCTCAACCACTGCATCACCCGCAACAACAACAAGTCGAACTTCCGCGCGAGCAGCTTCACCGATCGCTACGTCTTCCCGGACGGCGAGCTGACCGGTTCGGGCCGCATCCTCTCCCATATCCAAGACGTGGGATTCGAGGTGCTCCATACGGAGAATTTTCGTCACCACTACGCCATGACGTTGCGTGACTGGTCCCACAACCTCGTCGCGCACTGGGACGAGGCTGTCGCCGAGGTTGGCATCGCCACGGCGAAGGTGTGGGGCTTGTACATGGCGGCGTCCCGGGTGGCGTTCGAACAGAACAATATTCAGCTGCACCACGTGCTGGCGTCCAATCTCGCCAAGCACGGCGCCGACGGCCTGCCACTGCGCCCATGGTGGCAGGCCTAGCCCTGGCTGTCGAGAAACGCTGGCGTGGATGCACGACGGCCCCAGCGCGTCAAGCACCAGCTGAGCGTTCAGCACGTCGTCCAATCGACGATTAGCCGCTAGCTTTATCGCTCTCGTCAGGCTGTGTCGTCCATCCGTCGCTTCAGTATGGCCGGTGAGGAAAGTTAAGTAGTCGATTACTCAACGCGTCGTCACGGCACCGCCACATAATCGAACTCCTGCTGCGCCAGGTAGGGGAGGGGTGCTGCGACGAAAGAGGTGCCGATGCCCGCATTGCAACCAGTTCCGTTCGAGGGGTCTGAGCTGGTAGAAACGTGTGACGTCTGCATCGTGGGAGCCGGCCTGGCCGGCCTCAACGCACTGTTCGTCGCGAGCCAATACCTTTCTCGCGATCAGAAGGTCATCCTGATCGACCGTCGGCGACGCGTTGGTGGCATGTGGGTCGACACGTATCCGTACGTGCGACTGCACCAGCCACACGGAATGTTCACCGCGGGAAACATCAAGTGGGCTCTCGGACAGGAGCGCTCCTACTTGGCGACGAAGGGCGAGGTGCTCGACCACTTCGCGTACTGCCTCGAGGTGATCAAACAGCGGGTGCGTGTCGATGAGCTTTTCGGCTGGGAATTCGAGTCCGACCAGGAGTTGGACGGCAAGGTCCAAATCATCTGCCGATCGCTGGACGGCAAGCAGGTGGTGGTTGAGGCCAAGCGCCTCATCAAAGCTTACGGCTTCCGCGTGACGCCCAACGACCCGCTCGAATTCTCCAGTGCCCGTATCGAATCGGTGTCTCCTGACTCGTGCGATATGCGCTGCGGCAAAATTCGGGCCAGCGATGCCCCGGTGTGGATCGTTGGTGGCGGTAAGACCGCGATGGATACCGCCCACGCGCTGATCATGGAATGTCCGGGCCGAGAGGTGAACCTGATCGCGGGGTCGGGTACCTATTTCCTCAGCCGCGATCGGCTCCTTCCTGTCGGAGCCCGGCGGTGGCTGAGTGGTACCCCGGTGAGCAATCTCGCCAGGGAGTCGGCCCGTCGCTTCGACGGGAGCAATGAGCAAGAAGTTGCAAGCTGGCTTCGAGGTCAGTACGGCGTCTGGTCGACTCCCGAGACCGGCAACCTCCTGTTTGGCGTGCTGTCCGAGTCAGAGAACACGACGATTAGCGCGGGCCTGAACGACGTGATCATGGATTATCTCGTCGACATTGTCGATCGTGGCGCTGCGACGGAGTTGGTGTTCCGTAGCGGAGCCACCAAGGCGATCACACCGGGCAGCTGGATAGTCAACTGCACCGGATACGTCCTGAAAACCGACTACCCGTACGAGCCCTACGTCTCAGATGGCGGGGCGGTGGTTTCAATTCAAGCACGCTCTGCCACAATGCATTTAACATCGTTGATGGCTTACTTCCTGACGCACCTGCTGTTTCTGGGCAAGATCAGGGACGTGCCACTGTATGAGCTCGACGCACACGATATTCGAAGCAAGGCGCCGGCGGCGGCGCCGTATGCGCTCCTTTCGCTTTTACAACACAACACCAGCCTGATCACTGACATTGTTCCCACCAAGGTCTTTCTCGACTGCGGTATCAACTTGGATCGCTGGTACCCGCTGCCGCGCCGCATGGTAGCGACAGCGGGGTTCATGCGCGCACACCGGCGCGAGCGTGAGCACTGCCGCCGTGCCCTCGACACCCTGCGCGAACGGTTCGACATCCGTTGCGGTTCGGTGATCTAACAGGCGCCGGTTGCGGGCGCGAATTGGGTTACGAGCTGCGCGAGTTCGGTTCTGGTGGCGGTACCCACCCGTGCGCAGGCGCGGTAGATATGGCCTTCGATGGTGCGTACCGACAACGTCAGGGCGTCGGCGATCTCAGCGTTGGACAGGCCCTGAGAGATCAGCAGGGCGATCTCGCGCTCGCGGTCGGTCAACGGCAAAGGCATGGCTGCGGCCTGGGTGGCCGGCGTGGTGGCGCCACAGGCGGTGATCAGTCGCTCGGCGCGGCCGCTCGCGGTAAGGGCCGCGCCGCGCCGATTCTGTTGGTGGAACACGCGCGAGGCGTGCGCGGCCGCGTCAGCTGCGGCGATGCGATCACCCATGGCCTCGAGGTCGTGTGACACGGCGAGCAGGGCATCGCCGTCGTGCTCGGCCAGCGCGGCCGCCCAACGGGCGACCAAGCCCGCGCGGGGGCCGTCCACCAGTTCGGCGAGTTCGGTAAGCCGGGCCCCGGTGTGCTGATCGCCGAACTGAATCGCGGTCTGCAAACTCACGACTTCGCGGGCGTGCTGCCCGTGTGTGCACGCGAATTCTGCTGCCTTCCTGGCTAAGTCGCGTGCTTGGGAGGTGCGTCCGCGCGCGGACGCCACCCACGCGGCGGCCAGCAGGCTTGCCGATTCGAGGTACGTGTGGGCCGGATGTCGATTCCGCTGCATTTGAGCGAGCGCTTCGTCCGCCGCGTCAAGGTCGCCTGCGCATGCGACTGTCCTCGTGTAGTAGATGCCAAAGTGATAAGAACCGCCGTCTGATCTGTCGGCGAACTCGGCGACCGCGTCGCCAAGGTACTTCGTCGCGGTGTTGACATCGCCGTTGGCCAGTGTCGCCATGCCGCGAATGGCGGCGGCGAACGTTTGGGCGAAGCCCGGCACGTCGGCGCACTGCCGGTAGGTTTGCTCGGCAAACGCAAGGGCCTCCGCGAGAAGGCCACCGAGAAGCAAAGCCTCAGTGTGATAGACGGCCAGGATGACCGCTGTGTTGGCGGCATCCAGCGAGGCCGCGGCCAACGCGGCCGCCGCTTGGGCAATCTCCGTGGCCTGCAATGGACGTCCGAGGTCACTCAGCGCGATGGTGTGGGCCCACGCCAGAACCATCGCCGGATGTGGGGCGAGCTCGGCAGGGTCGATGGGTTGACAAACTTTCAGGGCTTCAGCGGGGTGCGCCTCGACGGCCAGCTGGAGGGCTCGGAAAGCCAGAAACCCGTGCGATTTGTAACCGGAACCGGACGCGATGGCTAGCGCAGCGTCGATCACTGCTCGGGATTGCTCGGGTTGACCCATTGCCCACAGCAAGTTAACGGCGCGCAGAGTCACCGCGGTCGAGCAATCTGGCCCGGGCAGCGTACGAGCGGTCAGCGACTTGAAGATCGCCTCAGCCTCGGCGCCCCGGCTCAACATCGTCAGCGTGTTACCGCACAGAAGTGCAGCATCGACCCCGGCACCGGCAGCGATGGCCGCCTCGGCGAGTCGCTGGGCCAAGGCCATGTCCAGTCGTCGCAGCGCCGCCTGGGCGGCCCGGGTGAAGAGATCGTGATCCGGCGCCAGATCCGACTGCAGCCACAGTAGGGCCAGGCGCACCGGATCCGGCGCGCCCACGGCTGAATCGGGCGCTGCCATCGTGTGGGCGATGAGTCCACGCAGCCGCTCCAACCGTAGGTGGCCTGCTTGCGCCAACCGGACTTCGCCGTAGAGGGGATGGCCCAGGCGCGCCACAGTTGTCGGGGTCGTGCGTGACACCGTGATCAGGCCGCGGCGCTCGGCCTCCTCGATCGCGGCCGCATCGGCCAGTGCGGCCAGGTGCGCCAGCTCGAGTGGTTCGGCGACGGCGACCAGGTCGATCACCTCCATCACCGGCTCCGGCGTGGAGCCGATGCGCAGGTCGACGAGGTCGATCAGAGACGGTGACACCTCCATGGTGCCCACCCATCGCCATTGGCCATCCCGGCTGAGCAGGCGTCCGGCCAGCACTTCCTGGTTGACTAATTGGTGCAAGAACAAGACGTTGCCACGGGTCAGGCGCCACATGCGCTCGGCGCAGGCGGTACTGACCGGGCCACCGAGGGCCGACTCAAGCAAGATGTCGGATTCCCTACGTGACAGTGGCTGGAGATCCAGCCGCTGCAAGTGTCCGTCTTTCCACAGTGCAGTCACCGCGTCTGGTGCCGGCGCGCCAGTGCGGATTGTCGCGATCACGGTCGCCGCTCGTCGCAGCACCAACTGGTGCAGCACGAACGCCGACAAATCATCAAGGAGACGTGCATCGTCGACCACGACCAGCACTGGGGCGCCGTTCGGCGACGCGGTGACCTTGGCGATCACGTTGCTGACCAGCTGCAGCGGGTCCCCGTCGAGTCGATCGGCCCATTGCGCGCACGCGCCCAGCGGGATCGACTGAGCCGCAAGGGTGCCCGCCACCCAACGCACGGCCCAGCCACGCTCTGCTGCGAGGGCCATCGCTTCACGCGCCAGCCGCGTCTTGCCCACGCCTGGAGAACCGGTGATCACCACACCCACGTATGGCCTGTCCGGGCAGAACGCATCGGCGATGACGTTAAGTTCCTCGGCGCGACCCGTCAGTGGCCAGGCCTTCATCCGAGAATGTTAAATCAAGATTGTTGTACGCGCGTCTATTAAATTTCTTAACGGTTTCGGCGATCACCGCTTATGTAGCTCGGCGTCGAATTTCGCCAAAGCTACGCGCAATAAAGTCTCCAGGCCTTCGGGCTCGATGTGCAGGTAGTTGCAGACGACGTCGTCGGCGACGCCGGCGCGTTTCAATCGCAGCACCAGCGAATGCGCCTCGGGGATTCGACGCAATGCTGCTTCGTAAGCGTCGATGCGGTCGTCTGCCACGACGTCATTGTCGGTCGGAGGCCACGCGTGGGATGGAGTAGTCGATTACTCGGATTGCGCCGTTGACACTGATTCCCCGCGTGCGCCAATCAACTTAACCCTGCCTGACAGTGTTGGGCACCACTTGGAGCCGGTGCCGATCGGGTCAGGTCTGGCAGGTGGACTCGAGCGGAAGGACGGGTCCGCCGGATTGAAGGGATAAGAGATACAGGTACGTTTGCAGCGAATGTTCGCACCCCGGGTCAAATTTGACCAAAATTTTGGGGGGAAGCGGCAAGAACCGGATCGGGTTTAGCTCATAGGGATTGAGCACATGGTCATAGTCCACCGGGGGAGGCAAGGTCGGGACGATGTCGAGGCGATTTGCGACCCGATACGAGTTCTTGACCACCTGGTCATAGGTGCTGGCAAACAGCGAATCCCCGGTGCGCGGACTGCCAAAGGTGTAAACAGACGGGTTCTTGTAAACCGTATTTGCCGCCACGTCAAGCGCGAGCAGCGTCGCAAGGGCTCCTCCGAGGCTGTGACCGCAAATCGTCACGGAGCTGACCGGACTGGGGAACGGAAGCTTCGCCAAAGCGCTGACCAAGGTAGGCGAACTCGATGCAACCCCGGTCCGCAGGGACTCATACATGGCGGTGAAGCCGTCTTCGGTGTGACCGGCGCCTGTCAGGAAAGGGCAGGGCACTGAGAGGAATTCGGCGTCGTGAATCCACTCCAGGGTTCCTTCGGTACCTCGGATCGCGATCGCCACGTTGCCGGTTGGATCCTGACAGATCAGCCCAATGGAAACTTCGTCGTCGCCGCGACTCGGGTTGATGTCGGTCGAAAGATCGTTGGCATAAATCGTCGTGACCACTGTGTAGTCCGTACCGTCGGCGCTTATCTTCTGACCAGCCTGGTTCGTCACGTCACTGGGCAACGTGTCATACGTTGTGTTCAAGAGCTCACCGCATCTTATTGCCGTCACTAAATCGATCGTCGTCTGCGTGGGCATTAACTCACGCTCCCTGTGTCGTCATCCGAAATCACTGTGTCGGTGTCGCCGAGCAAAAGTTGTTGGGGGACTTGGCCGAACACGTAGCGTCCGGTGGTGGGGTCAACAGTGAAGGTCCAAATGACGAACGAGCTTCGGGTCGCTGGCGCAACGCTGCTTCGTAACCGTCAATGTCGTCGTGTGCCACCGATTCATTGTCGTTGGCGGTGGGCTCGCTGGATTAAGTAGTGGACTACTCGCGTCGTCCGGAAATCCGGACTTTATGGTGGCTTGTAACTCAGCTACTGGTCGGGAGAGGGCCATCATGTCTGTGCATTTATCGGACATCGGCAGCCAGTCAGAGCAATTGGGAACATTGACGTCGCCGGATGCGGCTAGCGGCCGAACGGTCCTCAGCGGCGCATTCTCTGTCTTGGACGCTCTTGCTCGCGCGGATGAGGGTCTCGGACTGACGGCGCTGGCTCGCTCCAGCGGGCTGGCTAAATCGTCCGCGCATCGACTTGCCGAACAACTCGTCGCGCTCGGCGCAGTCGAATGCTTCGACCGTCGCTACTATGTCGGTCCCCGGATGTTGAACATTGGGCAGCGTTGGCAACCGGATCCGCTGCTGCGCTGCTGCGCGCAAAGGCAAATCCACGCCCTAGCAGTGCAATCGCGTGCGATGGCTTCGCTACGAATCCTGCATGAGAATCGACTCCGCTACATCTGTGCCGCTGTGCCTCACGGGCGTGCTTACATTCCCGACCACATCGACCCCGATTCGATCGCTCGCACCGCCACCGGGCGTGTGCTCTACGCGACCCAGCCGTCTGGCGAGGTTGCACTTCCTGACTGCTGGACTCGACGTGAATGGCGCGAACTCCGTGCTTCCCTGGCCGATCCGCGAGCGACGGTGATTGACCATCAGGACGCGGTTCCCGGCATCTGCTGCATATCAGCGCCCGTGTGGTGGCCGAATGGGGCCTGCGCTGCCGCAGTCACTGTCACGGTTCATGCGGACGATCTACCCGCTGGAATACCCCGCCTGGTCTCCTACACCGCGAGCCGAATCGGCATCGCGCTGCAGCTACGAAGGCCGACGTAACAGCCATCTCCAAGGAGTCGCTAAGCTGGCTCGCGACGGCTGCGGCAAACGGGGAGTGCTCGTGGGAGCGTTCGCGGTTCTCGAGGCGCTCGGCCACGCCGACGGTGGGTTGGGGTTAACGGGGCTGGCACGGGCCAGCGGTCTTGCGAATACTTCGGCTTATCGGCTCGCACAACAGCTCATCGAGCTAGGTGTCGTGCAATATGTGGACCATACTTACTATGTCGGGCACCGCATTTGGCGGCTCGGCCAGCATCGGCAGCCTGACCCAGCGTTGCGCCAGGCTGGGCAGGCCCCACTGCACATCTTGGCCGTCCAGTCGCGCGCCGTTGCGTCGCTGCGGATACTTCATGACGGCCGCCTTCGCGCCATCTGCATCACCCTGCCGCAGGGTCACCCCTACATCCCGGAATCCGCCGACGCCGAGTCGACCGCGCGGACCGCAACCGGCCGCGTGCACTACGCCAGCCGGGGCTGCCTCGGCGATCGGTTTGCCGGTGGCCTGGACAATACGGACCGCACCCTCTCGGCATTCCGAATCAACCTCCGTGTCTCTGGCATACCTACTCCTCAGAGTGCATGCCTCCACGGTTCGGGGGAAAGTTCACTTGGCCTGAACTGGTTCCTGGACTGAGTCAGTTGTGGGTATCGCAGCTGGCCGGATTCCGGTCCGCTGAGCGGACCGCGCTCTTGCCTAATCACACCGATCGATGCGCAATGGATCTCGTAGGTCTCGCCGGTAACGCACGGGCGTTGCTGACAACCCAAGCTCAACACAATTAGAGCCGAAGGTGACAGGACGCCATGGCCGGGATCCAAACGGGCGGTGACGATGGATCGGTCATCCGCGCTGGCCCACTTGATGACGCTGATCGGAGCGTTACCGAATTTCGGGAAGCAGCTGCGGATCGGCTCGAACGTGCCGCTGACCGCATGTATAACTCGGGATACCTCGAAGAGGAACGCCGATTTCGCGAGGCGGCCGCTCAAATCCGCGGCGGTCTTGTCGTGGAGGAAGCTCGGGCGCTCGAGCGGAGCATGCTATTTGACCAGACGCCCAGCCTGGTCAACAGGCTAGTCGCGCTGGCGGGCCAGGGAGAGTACGACGGTGGCGGTTTAGACGCTCAAGGATCATCCGAGTCGTCGATGGGCGACGTCCCAAATGAGCCCAGTGTCACCGCCACCGAATCAGGCGCGAGCCAGCTTCTGTCCACCGCTTTTTCTCCCGGCCTCTCTAATCCATACGACCCGGCTCAGGGAGGCTGGATGTCGGCCTCGCTAGGCATCAATCCGTTCACCACGGCGACGGGCGACGATGCTGGCGGGTTCACGGCCGGACAGAGCATCGATTCGTTCACCGGCCAGCCCTCCGAGGACGACAACCCCAACTCCTACACCACTGGCCAGAACATCAATCCGTCCTCGGGCAGCCAGGATACGGAGTCGTTCTCAGGCGGCGGCGCGCCGACTCAAACGCCGCCGCCAACAAACTCCGAGTGGGCTGCTTTCGGACTCAGCGGGCCCCCGGCTCCGCTCATCGCCTCGCCGGATTTGCAAGCCCTAAACGAAGCCATTCCCGCCAACCCCAACCTGGCGAGCGACGCGACCAGCACCGCACCCGTTCCCCCACCTCTACAAGTGGTTGAAGAGCAGTGGGCCTACACCGCGATGGCCGCCGACCAGGCTTTCAGTACTTACTACTGGCGGTTCGACGCTCCCGACGGAACGATGTATGCCTTAACACCGGCCGGCGGCGGGCCGGTCGTCATCTACTCCACGAGCGACAACTCGGTGATAGGAAGGCTGGACGCTAACGGAAACTTCGTGAACGCCGGCACACAACAGCCTGATGCCGTACAGCCTCCTCAGCAAACCCCCACGCCCCAGCAAACAACCCCCACGCCGACCGCGACCCCGACAATCCCGCAGTTAACCGCGGACGCAGACGCGCAACTGAACGCCGCAATTCAGCAAGCGGTTGGACCCGCCGATCCAAACACGGCCAACGCCGGGCCGCCCACAGGCATCGACGATGTTTTAGCCGGGACGAACGCGGCTCCTTCCGACCCTACGCAGGGTCAACCCTCCGATCAGGCCGGCTCTTATTCAGGGGAAAGTGCTTCGCAAATACAAGAAGAGAACTGGGATGCGGCAAAGGCCGGCATGTGGGATTCCGTGGTCGACATGGCGCAAGGCCTCATGAACATGTCTTTGATGGCTTTGAACCCTGCAGGTCTCCTTGGCCCGAAGCCATCGTTAGATTGGGCCAAGTCTGGACCGCCTGCGCCGACCGGCGACCCAGTTCGCGACGCTGAGCTCCAAGACAATTACACCTCGGGCGGCTGGGTGACGACCACCATTTCCCTGGCTCTTCCCATTGGTGCTGAGGGGATTCTGGATTCTGCGCTATCGGCGTCGAGCAAGCTCCCGGCTCTTACGGGCCTGGGCATGGGAGGCGGCGGAGAGGTCGTTGGCTTCATGGAACAGTGGCTCGCCCAATTTGGTGAGTCGTCAGTGCTAGAGGGAGGGGCCGCGTGGCACACCCAGGAGGTCGAGGAGGCGCTGCAGGCCATGCGGGACTCAGGACTTCGCGTCAGCGCGAACGGCCCAGAAAGTTGGACGGCGCGACAGATAGAAGGCGCAATCGAATATCAGAAAGCATTCATGGAGGTCTATGACAACGGAGGAACTATCAGCCACGCTGGATCAGCCGGAGGGGGAGCCTTTCACGATTTCATGGAGGCGGCGGAAAGAGGGATCGACGCACGATATTTTAATGCAAATGTCGAATACAAGACGTCCTTCGGCACCCCATCGGCGGACACGGTTCTTGACGCTGTGGCGCAGGTCGAGAGATACGCACCTGGCCAATTGAACGTTGTGCATTTTTTCGACATGCTCAACGGCGTGAAGTATTTTATACAATGGTGATATTTCCTACAGACATAATAGCGTTATTTTTATTTATGGTGGCAGGAAAGCTAGGTCTGGTTGGAAAGTCGCGTGGGATCGCGACAAAGGAGACAAACCATCATGGATCGGTCGTCGGCTCTTTCTAAGCTAGCAACGTTAACCGCAGGGCTGCAACCGACGGGCACAACGACGTCGGCTGATTTGGAGGAAGTCCGTGCGGCGCTGGCAAGCAGCCTGTTGGCGCATGATGTCGACCCAACCACGGCCATTACCGGCCTGTCGACGCCTCCGGCCGCTTCCCCTTCAGTCGAAGATCTACTCGCGTTGAGCCATGTTGTCGATACTGCCGGCGCCGCAGTGCCTACGGCTTCCGTACCGCTCGTGTTCGAGCGCAGCCTACCGGCGCTTGCGGTCGGCAATCCAACGTTGACCCCGGCCGCCGTCTCGGGAATGCTGCCCCAATCGATCGGCCCGTTCATTGATTCGCTGGGCGCGTCGCATTGGTTCGACCTCTTTCCGCCCGTGCAGCAAATTGCGATTAGCCGGGCGCCATCGGCGTCACCGTTCTTGCTCCTGCCGCTCGCGGTTGAAGCCGGACCCGTACCGACCACGTTAACGGTTGCCGCCGGTACGGCCTGGGTTGAAGCCCAACTCATCGCGGGCACGTCACCGGCCGGGGGTTACGTCGGAATCGCTATCTCCGGTGGAACGCTCGAGCTTTCGACCGGCGCAACGGATAACTCCGGGGCTATCCAGGTCGCCGCCGCAACGACTCTGACGCTCACCCTTACGCTAGGCAGCCAGCCTGGGCCGACCGGAGGCGGGGAGCCAGGCGCCGACGGCGGCGCGGTCGTCGCCAACGTGCCGGCGCGGGTCACGTTCGTGTTCAGCTCCGCAGGGGCGGCAATCACGGCCGCCGACGATGCGACGCTGACCGCCTACGGCAGCACGATCGACCTCAAATTCGCGGCCGCAGCGCCCGTATTCGACGCGGCCCTCGGGCAAATACTTGTCCCATTCACGCCACAGTCCCCGACCTTTGCCGCTCAAAACGTCCTCTCGGACCTCTTCCAGCCAAGCGGTACGGCGCCGATTCTCGGCGCGGCCTGGGCGCTTCCGGTCGCAGTTACTGCACCGGCCCAACTCGGCGCGGCAGCGACTGCGGGATTGCTGGCCCTGGTGCTTGGTCCAGGCTTGCTCGCCACATTGGACGGCTCGAGCGGGGGGCCGGCGAACTTGGGCGACGTTTTCCTGGAGTGCGTCGGCGGCATGCTGGCGGTGTTGTCAAGAAACCACAGCGTCGGCTCGTTTGACGTCGACATGGACCTATGGTTGAACGGGTCGGAATCGACGGCGCATAGCGAGATCGACGTGAAGATCCCGAAGGATGCGCTCATCTATTACTGCAGCATCTCCAGCTTCGCGGGCGTGAGCCAAGTCGAAATCGTCAGCACGGGGGCAGCAATTGCCGCCTATATCGATCGCCCGGTGGCCGCGGACGGCAGCAGGCTGGGGCCAAGCCTGCCCGGCACGCTGGCCATCTACCAGACCGCATCGCTCAACGTTGTGCTGATCTCGGGGCTGGCGGTTTCAACCCCGGTGCCTGCTGCCCCAATCGCCATAGCGCTGCGCAACGCGCTTCTGATCACCACCCCCGCGCAATTGATTTGGGTGGTCGGAAAGTTTTCGGTCACACCCGCGGAATTGGACTCCGGTGCTCTGCTGCTGGCCTTCGGGGTTCAAACCCTATTGCCGACGCTGCCCGATCCCTATGCGGCGAATTTCATGCCCACTTCCCGGATTTTCCGGACCAGCGAGCCGGTTGGGGGTGATGCGGCGGAGGCCGCCGCCAACGATGAGCTTCTGGCCGTCATCCGCTGGAGCCCGACAAACAAGACCCTGGTTGGGTTTAGCGCCATTGCTCTGGGCATCTCCAGCTTGCGGTTCGAGCTACTGGCCCCGTCAGAAGAACCGCAGCCTTTCGGCGCCACCGGCCAACAGGACGCGACCTGGCAGAGCGATCTTGAGGACATGCTAGACGCGACTCTGGACAGCGAAAGTCCGCAGCTTTTTCTCCTCGACCTCTCCAGCAATGTCGACCAACTCGGGGTCGGGATCGCCGTCGCCAGACCCGATAGGGGACCGTTGTTGGAGGCGGTAGGCGGCGAGATATTGTCGATTTCCGGCTTGGACCTGGTGGCGCCGACTCAGGACTTACGGATCATGACCGTGCCTGCTGTGCAGTGGGAGCCGGTCGTCACAATCCAGAACCCCAATGTTCTTCCCTACCCGTTTCCGTCGCCGGCCGGATTCCTTGACGATGGTGGTCCGACACTTTGGGGGGCTAATGACGTCACCCTCGTGCCGGTCGCACCGGCTCCGCTATTCAGCCAGGTGCTAAGCGCCTATGACGGCGGCAAGGCGGCAGGAGCGTTGTTCACGCTGCCATTCGGCATGGCCGCCGTAGTCACCATACCGGAACGCCCGCAGCGTACGGCGCCGTTGTTCCGCCGCCCGGGCCTCATCCCGGTGCAGCCCGCCTTTTTCCAACAAAACATGTCGGGCGGGCTGCAAATGAGTCTGACCGCGGCCAGCAGTTTCTTCGAGACCGGTAACTCGCTCGGCCTGCCCGGGGCAACGGTGCAAAAACGGAACCTGGTCGACCAATCCGGCAACCCTGTGCTGGAGCCGCCGTCGCCCGGCGGGACGTCTCTCAGCGTGCTGGGTCCGGCCGTGGACGAGGTCTTCAACTCCGGTTTCAGCCCGGGGGCGCCCACAGCGCTGGTTCCCGTGGAAAGGATCGATTTCTCTGGCTACGGAGCTTCGATTTTCAGCGACTGGACAGCTCCTGATGCGGTTCCACCCGCAGTCGTTCAGGCCAGCTTTAAGACGATCGTCGGCCGCACCAGCCACGAGGTGGTGCAAGTCAAGAGCGTTCTGTATCCGTGGGGCGCCATTGTCGTCCGCACCATTACGATCGACCGCCAAGACGACAGCGAGGTCAACCGTTACGACAGCGGCTGGGTAGCGGCCACGCCCGGTAGGTTCAATACGGCGGGTATCGCGGTACATCCCGGAGCGGTGATCGGCGCCTTCAACATCCGCGAGATACGCGACACCACACAAACCTACAAGGGCGCCGGCGGCCTGGAACTGGTCGGCGTGTATTTCGATGCTGATATTCAGATCGACGGCGTTCTCAGCGGCGGATCGAACGGCTTGGTACCCAGCACCGGCCAGTTCGCGTTCATCCAAACTGCGCCGGCCCACGTACCTGTGACGGCGGCTGAGCTTGCCGCGCTGATCGCGAGCCAAGGTCCGCTCGGCGGGCCCGTAGACTGCGTGATCTCGGTGGGTGGAACGGCGCAGACGATGCGCGTCTCGCAGGTCGACGTCGATAACGCTCCCCACTTGAGCGCGCCGGAAACGCACGAGTTCGCCGCTACCGCAAGGGGCAGCGTAGTTCTGCCCCAGCCGGGAAGCTGGAGTGTTTTGCAGCGGACCGATACGGTGAGCGAGCCGACTCCGGTCGATCCCGATCTCGGCGTACCGTTGATCCGCCAGGGTGCTGCCGGCGGCGCGCCCAGCTCGTCGCCTTGGCGAATCGCCGAACCAGTCGACCTGTGGGTTCCCGATTCGCCGTCGATGGACTACTGCCTTCTGCACTCGACGGATTCGACCCGCATGCTATTCCCGCGCCCGCAGATCGCGAACGGCGCGACCGCAATCACCAGCGACCAGATCCCGCTGCTGGCGGACGGATTCGCGCTCATGGGCGCCACTTCTGTTTGCCCGCGCCAAGATAGTTGCCTCACTTTCCCCAACGCCGACTACGCGCTTCAGATCAGCGGCTCGGGTGAATTTACGTTGGCCAACGTCCCGGCCTCCTTCGCGCCGAGTATGCCGAGTCGCACGCTTGCCACCGCGAGCGCCGGAGCCATAGGTTTCGAGTACGCGGATGCCACCGGCACGCCGGCGCAGATCTCGGCCACGATCGCGCCAAGCTCGTGGTTGGTCAACCTAGAGGGAATCAACGTCCGCGTCGATATCGGACCCTTCACCGGGATAATGCGCACCGTTGGCAATGTGAACGCGTCCAGCGCAAGCGGCGTCGCATTTAGCAACGGCAACCTGGTGCTCGGTTCGGTTCTGGAGCCTGTGCAGGAACTGATTTCCTTCCTCGCACAGCTCGGCCTGCCTAATCCGCTTTCGCTCGCATTTTCGAATTCCGGTTGGAGTCCGGTTACGCCTTTCTACAAGCTCAAGGCGGGACTCACGTTCAAGGTCCCGGCCGATCTTCCGGTTCTTTACCCGGTCATGAGGCAACCGACGGACACGCCGCCAGGGGTTATGCCGTTCAGAGCCGATGCATCGTTGAAAGTGGGCTTCGGCAACGCCATTTCAGGCCCCGGCGCAACGGCGGGTGCCCTGCTCACGAGTTCGTCGCAATGGTGCGCCTACCTTGCGGTCAGCGCAACTATGCAGTGGGAGGTGTGGCCACCGCTTCCGGTCAAGTTCGGCGCGATGCTTGGCTTCTCGGTGCAAATCAACTTGCCGGCCGGAAGCACCCCAGGAAGCACTCAACTCACTTTCCAAATAGGTGCCATCGTCAGCATCAGCGGCAACCTCGGGATCGTTGCAGCGTCGGCTTCGATCTCACTGGCTTTCGGCCTCGCCATCACGGAGAGCGCGAGCACCGGGGTAGCCGTAAGCCTGACCCTGATCGTCAGCGCAAGCGGCTCAATCCTGAAGGGGATGTTTGGCATCACCTTCACGGCGGAAGCCGGGGCTGCGCTGGCTTTGACCAGTCCGCAGTCGTTCCAGGCATCGTTCGACGTCTCGGTAGATGTCCAGATCTGCTGGTGCCTCGACGTCAGCTTCGACATCGGCTTCCAGATTTCGCACCAACTATGAGGTCCAGATGAGTACGAATCCGACATATCGCCTCAGCCTCCTGGCGTTCCCTCAGAGTTTCGATGGCACCAACGTCAGCCTGCGGGTTCTGATCATGCCGCAGGGAGATCCGCTATCGCCGCTGTTGACGGGTGTGGCGCCGGCGCCCGATTCACCCGCGTTTGCCGACGCCGCCCACGTGAAGTTGGTCGCGAATCTGATCCCGTCCCTGGAGAATCTGCCGCAGCCGGCTGGCGTCACGGCGCAGGTTCCGCTGGCAACCGTCACGCCTTCGGGCATCCGCGGCCTTTTCCAGTATCTTGCCACCCAATTCAACGTCGTTCCCAATCCAGCCGGCCAGACGCCGCGGCGCGTCGGCTACACCACCTACAAGTACCTGCCCGACAGCTATCGCAACGCCTTCAACTTCAATGGCCCCAGCACACCGTTTGCGCTCACGGACGATACGTATTCGTGCCTCTTTGAGCATTGGCCGGTTAAGACGCCGCAACCTCCTCCGCCCGATACCGTGACCTGGGGCCGCGTCATCGGGTTCGCGTTGCGCCAGCCGTTGGTTGCCTCAGCGCTCGGGTTGCTCTACACCGTCACCTTTCCGCTTCCCAGCCCGACGTTCTTGGCCAACGGAGGCTGGCTGTTCCTGACCTTCGATCCGTCCAGCGACTTTTCGCCCCAACTGGCCGTGAACCCGGCGCTCATGCAGCCCTACGCCGCTCGCATTCCCGCCCTGGGCGCGCCGCGCGCCTTGTATGCCGCGGTCCTGTTCCCGGTTCTCTCCACGCCTCCTGCCGCTTCCTACGACGACGTGGTCACGGAAGCCGAGGACTATGACGACGGGTTCGCCAAGATCGTCCACGGATACCAGCCGGATAGCGCGGCCCTCCTGGATACCGTGCCCAGTGGCATGCCGCCCGCCAACGATCTAGGTCTGCGGCTTGGCTGGGACGATGAGCAGGTAACCACCTGGTTCAACCGTCAGATCGATGCGACCCAAATTGACGCGCCGTTTGGCACCGCGGGATACCGCGTCGACGTGCGGTCTCACGGCAGCACCGCATGGCACTCGCTTTGCGAGGTCACGGGATCACTGGCGCTCGGCGCTACCTCGCTCGGAACCTTCAATGGGGAGTTCAGCGTCGAGACGCTGCCTTTGCAGCCGGATCCCACGCAGCCTCAACAGTGGTGGCTCCCAAGCTATTTCGCCCAATGGCGCGGCGTCTCGATGGTCGTGCCCGATACGGTCGCACTGCAACTGCACGGGAGCCCGGTGCCCGCCCAGCCGTACACCGCCGTGGGCGCTTCCGCGGTGCCGCTGCTCTACGGAAACACCTACGACTTTCGCATTCGCCTGATGGACCTCAGCCGCGGCGGCCCCACCGTTACCGAGGACGCGATCAACCCGGCGCCTGCTCCCATTTGCGTGTTCCCGTTCCGGCGCCTGGTGCCCTTCCAGTCGGTATCCGTCACAAACCTGGACGAAACCGCGACGCCGTCGTCGCCGCAAACCAGCTATCAGATTGCGCGCCCGATGCTCAGCTATCCGGCCGCCGTGTTCAGCGGCATCCCCAACGCCGTCGACGCGTTGCTGGCAGATCTGCCGAACGCGCAGGCCCAACATCGGGAAGCCGCACTGCCGGATCCCGATGCGGTGAATTTGGCTATCGAGGTGCAAGTCCGCCAGCTTGCCACCGATGCGGCGACCTTCGCCGATACCGACCAGGAGCCCTATTCGGTACTCTACTCGACGACGCGGGCGTTTCCCACAGATCCGGCCCAGCCCTTGCAGCTCGACGTCTCCCTTCAGGACGTGCCGGATATCGGCCTCTTTCCGCCGCAGCCGGCCACCGGCCCGCTGGTGCTGCCTCGCGCGCGCGGCATCCGCCTCATTTTTAGCGCAGGCGCGGCGCCCGACCCGCAACTGCTGTATTGGGGCTCTACTGCCGCGATGACCGGGCAGACGCTCGAGGTGCTCACCGGCGCATACGGATCGGACGAGCGGGGTGTTTTTGTGCCCGATATCGTCGCGAACCGAATCTGCGGCATTATGCTGCAACCCGATCCTGTACCGAACAGCAATCTGGCGGCCGTATCGGCGCTGCTCGGTGCGAGCGGCACCACGACTTCCGACGTCGCGACACGATTTGCCCAAGCGCTCTCGCTGAATGTCTCCGGACTGACTTATTCCGCTCAGCCGGGCCAGCGCGTGGTGTTCGGATGTTCGGCCGCATTGCGCAACTCGCTTTCGCCCGAGCACGGCGCTCTTACGCTTGGCGCGAAGACTGAGCTCTACAACCATTGGCTGATCGCAATCAAGTTGGATCTCGCCCGGGACTGGAGCTGGGGTGCGCTTGGGACGACCAGCTTCGAGGTTCGCAACACGGCGGACCAGGTGGTCGGCACTATTGACCTGGCCGCATCGGCGAGCATGTCGGCGCTTCAAAATCCCGACCGCAGCACGACGAAGCTGATCTTTTTCGACGCCGTAGATCCCAAACCGCCCGCGGGCAGTTTCCCCGCCGAGCTGAACCTCTCCTATCAGGTGACGCCGGTCTTCAATGCGCCCCCCGCGCAACAGGATCCGCCGCTGGTGCTGCCGCTGTTGCTTCCCATTGCGGCAAACCCTCTGCAGACGCCTCAACTCGCTTCGGCCGGCTACGCCCTCTCGCCTTATTCTCCGGCTCCGGATTACTCGGCCACCTCGCCGCGCCAGCGCGCGCTGTGGCTTGAGTTCGCCGAGCCGGTCGCCGACCCCGACGATACGTATTTCGCCCGCGTGCTCTCCTACGCGCCGGACCAAATGCTAACCGGCGCGCCGTTTGTCGATCCCGGCGTCGAGCCTCCGCCGGAGCCGCCCCTGCCCATCGATCCCGAGTTGATCCGGACCATTGTGCCGGGCCAATCTGACGATCAAGCAGGCCTGAACGCGATGCAGCCGCTGGTCCCGTCCAGCTCGCCGCTGCACTACATGCTGCCGCTGCCAACCGGCTTGGCGGTCGACGCGACGGAGCTGTTCGGGATGTTCACCTACGAGTTCCGCGCTGGCCATTCTAAAAACTGGTCCACGGCCCAGGCCCGCTTTGGACCGCCGCTGCGCGTGGCCGGCGTTCAGCATCCCGCTCCGCCGCTGCTGGCGACCGTCAGCAGCGTGCCGGCCGGCATCGGCATCAGCGCGTCCTACGCCACGCCGACGTTTAACGGCCGAAATTTGCTGCCATCCCCGCCGCGCACCCAGTTGTGGGCCTTACTCTATGCGCAGGTGACGCAAGCAGACCATGCAAGCCAGCGAAACGTGCTGCTCGATCGCATCATCCTCGCCCGCGATGACGATGGACCGCTCAAACACCTGTCCACGGCAGTCGGGGTCTCTGGCGCCTACTGGCAGCGTTCAACGATCCAGTCGATACTCGCGGCCCTTGCTCTTCCGGCCCAATCGCCGCTGAGTGTCATCGTCGCCGAAACCTTCCACGATCTTGGCGATCTTTTCGACGCGATGGGAGGTGATCTCGGGCACATACGCATTCTTCGGGTTTCACCCTTGACCGCAGTCCCAGGGGTTTGCTGAGGATCGGCAAAAGCCACTTTCTGTGACAAATCTCGTTTTTCCAAGCTAAGCCAAACGGGGCACGTTATGAATGTGCACCTAACCATCAACGTCGATTTACGATCATTGGGACAAGCGAGTTACGAGTTAAGGGTCCGCGGAACGGCCGCGCCTTGAAGTATCTCCAGGGTTCCCGCCGGCACGGCCGATGCGGATCCGACAACGGTGCGCGATGCCTTGGACTGCAGCCTGCTGCAGTCCAAGACTGCGTTGATCCGGGTATTGCAGCTGGCCGGATTCCGGTCCGCTGAGCGGACCGCGCTCTTGCCTAATCACACCGATCGATGCGCAATGGATCTCGTAGGTCTCGCCGGTAACGTACGGGCGTTGCTGACAACCCAGACACGACACAACGAGAGCTGAAGTTGACGGAACGCTATGACAGCGACGCAAACGGGTGGTGACAATGGATCGGTCGTCGGTGGTGTCTCAGGGGTCAAGCTGCACTGGAAACAGTACCGACGTGAAAGGCCCGGAACGCAGCCGCCTTTGCAAGACTTCACGTCCTCTTTAGAATATTTTAAGCTGGCTGCCGCCAGCCGACAAGGCTTTCTACGGGCAATCGATATCAGCATGCCTGTTCGTTCACGAGTTTCATTTTTCCAAACCACTGCAACTGGGAGCAATAGCGATGGCCACATCACCATTAATGTCGGTTTACGATCGTTGGACCCAGCCGAGTTATGAAATAAGAGTGCGGGGAACGGCATCCCCCTTCAAGTATCTTTGGGGCTCCGCCGGGATCACCGGAGACATGGCATTCGACAAGCCGTTGCATTTCCACGTTCGCAACGACGTGTTCGGCGAACAAATTACGCTGTGGCAGGTTAAATCGGGAACCTCAACAGAAATTGGAACGCTTATGCCGGGGGAGTGCGTTACGATACCCCTAAAAAATGTCTCTTCTGGCGTGTATGCCACATGTGAACTTGAGTCCAACGTAGCCTGCCTGATAAAAGGCACTTCGTAATTCGAATAAAATCTTCATCAAAGAAAGGAACGGGATATTATGAGCACTCCCACGGCGGTGGTCACACCGGTTTCTTTAAGCGTGAGGCCGTATCAGGTTGCGCACCTTTGTTTTGAAGTCGGCGGCATTCTCGAGGTCTCCCTCGCTCAGTTGGGGGCGCAGGTGAACGCTTTCGACTTCCCGGCGTTTTACACAATCCTCGGCGGCGTCCCGACGGTCACCGGCGATCCCTCGCGGCTGCTCTATAACTTCCTGGACATCGAGGCTGCGGTCGCGCCCTTCGCGCTCGTTGCCCTGCGGAAGGAGCCTCGGAAGGCGGCATTGAACAATGCGATCAACGCACGCCAGAATGCATATTTTGCCAAATACGCGAACTTAAGTGGTCCATCGGGCATCATCGCGACGATGAACAAACTGTATTCAGCGTCCGAGATCGGTTCGAAGCCGCAAAGACTGGAGGTCCTGGCAGGGATCGCTACAGATCAATGGAATCTCCTGAAGGGAGCGTACACCACTGCGGGGCGAACGGGAGTTGTGACGACCACGAGCAGCAATCTCTGTTCCGACACCACAAGTTACGGATATTCGGCTACGGGCGGCATAACAGACGAAATGATAGTAACTTCGCCCGATATACCGACACAGAAAACCACGCCTGCGCCTCCGAATCCGCCGCCGCCGTGGCCCGCGCCACAATACCCGAGGTGCCCAGCAGACGGTGACTCCGGTGCGGCCCCCGCCCCACAGCCGCCGACGGCTGCTACCAACACCTGGAATGAGGGGTTTACAGGATCGAACGACACAACTGAGACCATTCAGAAAGGCGCAAGTTACCAGACGGGGTCAACCGCAGACAAAGCTTATCAGTCCCAGACGATCATCAATACCGACTATACGTATAGATGCCCGTACTATGAAGGGGCGGCGCAATTCGAACGCGCCCAGATCAGTCTAATTGACCAACAGTTTGCGCAGTTCATGTACGGTCAGAATCTGCCGAATCTCGGCACGGTGTTCGAGAACGAACTGAATTCTATCGACAGCAATGTCTTTCGCCTACAGGTTGCCTATCTGGACACCATCTTGATGTCGCCGATCCCTGGTGTTGTGACCGGGCTTTACAAGAATCCCGGCGATGCGGTGAGGCCCGGGGAACCGGTACTTCGCATCGAGGACAATAGCACCATCTACCTCGCCGCGACCGTCACATACCGCGGACCTATCGTGATCGCTCCACCACCTCCACCACCTCCAACGCCGCCACCGCCGCCACCGCCGAATTCCACCGTGACGGTTCACACGTCTTTGTTTGACGCGTCGGGCCCGCTGACCGAGCTGACCGGCAGCGTAGTTTCCGCGCGGGGCCATCGCGACGACGATAAGTGGGACCTGGTCGTAAAATGCACTAATCCCCTTGACGCCTCGGGCAACCCCACCTTTCCCCTGGGCTACCACTTCGATTATGACGATACGACAGTCTCCATCAGCTGAACTAAAAAGTGATGGCGGGCGATCGGCTGCTGTGGTTGTCCCAACGAAGGGGTTCTGGCCCGAACGGTTTTGGTTGGTATGTCTGCATCGCTGAACCCACGATTCGAGCAAAATTGTCATCTGCTGTCTGCAGCCGGCGGGAGCCTGGTGGCGTGCCTCGCTACTCCTACGGCAGTGTATTTGTCCGCCGATAGCAGGTACGCGCATGCGCCGCCCGACTTGCGCGATTCGGCCCGCAAGTTAATCGCGTGCGGGCCCACCGCCCTCTGCGGCTTTTCCGGCTTTTTAAGATTTACGCGAACAGAGTGCGGGCGGCATGGGGATGATCTGGCGCGCCAGATGACGTTCGAGTTATCGGACATCGCAGAGGGGCTGGCGTTCGAATCACCTGCCGCCATCGAACCGGGGCTCGCCGACATGTTCGTAAAGTGTCTTCATCTCGCACTCGCTCCGATCTGGGAGCGCTTCGCTATCGACCTTGATCAGCCATTCGGCTCTACTGCTACGCAAGCGAAGTCCGGGGTAGTGCCGTCGCTGCGACTCGCCCAATTGTTTTATGTAAACCGCGAGGCGTCCGGCCGTGCATTCCTCGCGACGATCGACTTAAGACATTCTGTTCGCCGCTCGACCTCCGGTCTCTACAGCAGCGTTCTGGAGCCGCCGGTTGTCCGTCGCTTGCTCTTCAGCGCAGTTGAGCAACCGCGTCTTTACCTGCGGGGAACGAGACAGCGTTTGCGTCCCGGGCCGCTGCACGGCTCGGTCGATGGGGATACGGAGGCACTACGGATCATTGACGGAATCTATAAACGCGCCCGATATGCCAGCCAATGCGCGGCCACAATTGGGGGGCCGGTAGACGTCGCGGTGATCGATTCCGCCGGAAGGCGCTGGCTCAAACGAAAAACGGAGATACGCACTTGCCGGCCCGCGGAATCGGGGCCGTCACATGTCTGAGAGTCCAACGCCTTCGTTGATTAAGACCGGGTATAACCTTGTTCGACCGCGATCGGCACCCCCCGCTCAAAGACACTCTAACGCGGGAGAGCACGAGGGATCCGTCCCCCCGCGGCTGACTTCGCTCATCTTCCCGTTTGACGTCACAGTTGGGACAGAATCGTCGCGTGCGTCGCAGCCATCCGACCCTGGTGACCTATCACTTAATGCCAATACCACCAAGGGCAGAGCATATCGGCTGATTTCTCGAAGACCACCGGGGGTTCAGTCTTGGAGTCACGATGCAGATCCATTCGACTTCTGGCGAACAGTAGCTATCATCCCTGCATTCGGACACCAACAGATCACAGAGTCCACTGTTCAGCAGTGTTTGCGAGAACCGGTCGATGTCATCGTCGTCGACAACAAGAGTGATTATCGTCCAATCGCTCGCGAAACCGTCCTGCAGCCGGGCCGAAACCTTGGTTGGCTGGGCGGGACGATTTACGGCTGGTCCTACGCTTTGTGCCGTCATTGGGACTACTTTCTGCTATTGAACAACGACGTTTTGCTTTGCCGCGATTTCTTTCGTGGACTCCTTTCCGCCAGGCAAGAAACAGGAGCGGGGATCGTCGCGCCGTGTTACGACGGAGACTTCACATTTCAGCATCCCTCGAGCGGAATCCAGCGAGCCGCCGATTACACGCCCGCACCCCACCACCGAAGGATTGGACACTGTGACGGCACCGCGATGCTCGTCACACGCGAACTCGTCAGCAAGGCGGGGATGTTCGACCCTACGTTTTCGCCGAAATATGGCTGGGGAGCAAGCGGGGAGTATTGCATCAGGGCAAGGGAGCACGGTTTCCCAGTGGTCCTCACCGAGGCGGCATATTGCGAACACATCGGGCATCTAACGGCGAAGCACGTCATCGGCGACTCATATGTGGCCGCGGCGGCGCGGGAGCGGGGAAAGGCGGTAGCTCAACGTGGCGGCGCTCAAACCTGGAACAGCGAATTGTCAGCTTGCTCGGTCGACGCCCCGGTGACTCAACCCTGTGACCTCTCCGTCATCACAGCAACCAAGCAGCGACCCGCACAGCTAGAACAGTGCTGCCGTCAGCTGAGGCGGCAGCAACTGGCAGGACTTTCGATCGAGCACATCGTGGTCTCAGATGGGCACGATGCGAGCGCGCGCGCGATTGCCGCCAAATATCGGGCGCGCTTTCTGGTGTCGATCAAGCCGGAGCGGTTCACCCGGGGGGAAGCTTCAGCGCGAGACGTCGGGCTGCGTTGTGCAAACGGCGAGTACGTCGTGTTTTGGGACGACGACAACGAATACACCGACAATTGTGTCAGCACCCTCTTTGAGACAGCACGCGGCTATGACATAGGAATTGGGCAGACCATCCACTGTGGAGCTAATGCGCGACCCCGGGTCATGCCCCAAGACTCCCGAACGGTATTCACTTTCGGCCAAATCGACACGATGTGCATTTGCGTTCGGCGTCAGGTTGCGCTGCGTGTGCGATGGGCGGATTGCTTGGGTCGACATGCGTCGGACTTTATATGGTTGGATGGATTACGAAGGACGGGTGCGACTTTTCGCTTCAGGCCGGTTCCGATTGGCGTGCATTGGGCCATGACACACGACGCCGGTGGTTGATGAACGTGGATCCCATCCTCGTCAGTTTCTGCAACGTCAAGAGCAGAACCGCCCCTCGACTCGCGGTATTCGATCCGCTCGCCGAAACGTTATCGCCGTTGGGTTTGCCGGAATCGGTTCCGGCAAACATGGGAACGACCGGTTTAATTGCCGACGAACGCCATATATATGTAGCAACACAGATCGCACGATCGGCTGAGAAAGAGCATTGCCGGTTTCTCTTGTCGTTTTATCGACGAGATTTTACCCTCCTCTCGGCTTACTCCTTTCAACAGGCGATAGATATTCATTCGCTCTGCTGGTATGGCGACAGACTAATGGCAATATCGGCGGGAACCGACGAGATTGTCGAACTGGCGATCAGCGCCGGCCAGGTCCGGGCCGAAACTGTCTATTGGCGCTTCGACCCAGAAGGTACGCGCCATGATCATCATCATTTAAGCGGAATCTGTGCCGCGCCGGAAGGCCTGATCATCTGCGGTTTCGGAAAGAAACGCGCGGGCCTTTGGAGCTCCGCAACTGACGGGTTCTTGTTCGACTTGAATCGCGGCAGCCGGATCGTCTCCGATCTGCATCAGCCGCATACCGTCACATGGCTATCGTCCTCCATAGTTTATTGCGAGTCGCGCAAGATGACCGTTCGCCGCTGTCACGCCACGGAGTCTCAATCACTGCCCGGGTACACGCGCGGTGTGTGCCAATCGGGCTCTTATCTTTTTGTCGGGACTAGCCAACCGCGAAAGCGATCGCGTTCAACAGGACAGTTCATTGAGAATTTCGCCGAGTCCGGTTCGCCGTGCGACGAGATTACAATCAGCCGACTTGATCCACACACGCTGACGACCCTGAGTAGCGCGACGTTTAGAAGTGAAGGCGAGGTGTACGATTTGCTGCCGATTAACGACATTGGGTCCTGGCCGCTTCTGGCGCACGGAAGCGAAGTGACACGATGCAGCTGAGCATTGTGATCGCTGCCTACAACGAGGGCGAGGCCCTCTTGAAGACGATTGCGTCCTGCATCGAGACAACCTCCGGGTTGGACGGCGAATATGAAATCGTTTTAGTGGACGACGGCTCCGACGACGGATCTGCGAACGCCGTCGCCCGACGCTTTTCCAAGGTGAGGATTTACCGGCACGACGTCCGGCAGGGCTCTTCACCGGCCAAAGCGACGGGAGCTTGCCACGCGCAGGGAGATGTGCTGGTTTTCCTCGATGGGCATACGAAGCCGGACTGCGGCGCCATTGAACGCCTGGTCGCAGATGTGCAACACCTGAAGGGCTCAGCCATCGTGACACCCGCGGTTCCGGCCTTAGATGTGTCGAGCTGGAAAAGCGACTCCGAGCACGTGGGAAACGGCTACGGCCTGGATCTTGAAACATTCAGTTGTGGATGGCTTCCGCTAAACGAACTAACGCCCATCGTCGAATTCGGGAGCCAATTCTTTGAATCACCGGCATTGATCGGATGCGCGTTCGCGGTGTCGCGGGATCTGTATGGCAAGCTGCAGGGGTTCGACTCTGGAATGAAGTCATCAAGCGTGGAGGACCTGGATCTGGGACTTCGCTGCTGGCTGATGGGCTCGCGAATTCTGCATGATCCAAAGGCATCAATCGCCCATCGATTTCAAAGCAATTTCGAGACCTATTCGGTCCCCGTGGAAAATGTCATCGTCAACCAGCTCCGCACGGCGCGGAAGATGTTTTCGCCGTCGGTCTGGTCGGATTGGGTCGAGCGATGCAGGGAGAGGCTCATCGAGGTCTTCCCCGATCATCACGAAGGCCTCTGGGACCACGCGTGGCGCTTATTTGCCAACGATCTGCCCAGCGTGGAGCGACAACGGTTTTATCTTCAGGGACGGCTGGAACACGACGCGTTTTGGTTCGCTGTGAAATTCGGACTGCCATGGCCGCATCTTGGGACAGGTTTGCCTGTTGACAAGCTTCTGCTCCGAAACCAAAGGATCTCCGAGCCGGATACATCAGACAAAAAGCAACACCCGATGAGACGCGCGCTGCATCGACCGCGGGGCGCGCGCGGCGGCCAGATACGAGCAGCTGACCGTTATCGCAACCCAGGCGATCTTTGTGTGATCCTATGTCTCTTCAATATGGGGCGCAGCCAGGAAAAGTTGCGCAACTTTGCTTCCTGCCACTCGCTTTTTCGACTCAGCGGTATTCCTTTAATCGTTGTCGAGTGTGCATTCGGCGACGACCCGTGGATCCTTGATCCATCCGCCGAAGTCATGCGACTGCGAACCTCAACGGCGTTATGGCAAAAGGAGCGGCTGATCAACTGCGGTCTTGACCGCGTTCCGGATCGATGCACAAAAGTTGCCTGGATCGACGCTGATGTTCTGTTCGAAGACTCGGACTGGGCAACAAAAGCTTCCGATCTCCTCGACGACTTGGCCGTGGTGCAGTTGGCGGACCGCTTCGTTCGGCTGCCGCGTGGATGTCAAGCCTATGCCGGAGTTGGCGAGGTTTGGGAAAGTTTCGGGGCGGTCTACACAGAGCACCCGAACGCAATGTTGCTCGGTGATTACGGGATCCACGGCCACACCGGCTTCGGATGGGCAGCCAGGCGGTCTGTTCTAGACCAGATCGGGCTATACGATGCCTGCATTGCCGGCGGTGGCGATCATGTCATGGCCCACGCTTTTTGTGGCGACTGGGAATCGCACTGCCTGACCCGGATGATGGGTCCCGACAGTCTCTGGTACCAAAGCGCCGTGACGTGGGCTTCGCAGCTGTATCCCCTAGTCAGAGCGCGTCTTGGCGTTGTGAGCGGAGCGGCGCTGCATCTTTGGCACGGCGACATTTCCTCACGGCGGCACATGCTTCGATACGAAGCGTTGCGTAACGTTCGGTTCGATCCGCGTCGGGATCTTGAGCGGGACGAAAGCGGTTGCTGGAAGTGGGCCACTCACAAGCCCTCCCTCCATGCCGCTGTCGAGCATTATCTAGCAGACCGCAGGTGCGAAGCCGACGATGCAGGAGACTTCGCTGGGAGCGTTTAAACGATTCCTTCGGATTTGACCCTGAATACATTGAGCAGGTCTGCGTCTAGTTTCACCGAAGCAGTCGCCGATCGATTAGACCGCGCCGCATAGAGTCGGGCAAGCCTCAAGGCTGACAGGAAAAAGATGGATAATCAATCTTATCCATCAAACGGGCAAAACCCCTGTGCGACAGTGACTTTCTCGTTATGCCGGGCAGGGGAGAAGCGTCACTGTGACGAAAGTGCATGTTGCTGCGCCTTGGCGCATTCTCGGAATAAACTACGAACATGACCGGTGCGGCTGCCGACGATGAACAGGTCGACATTGTCGAGCTGCTAGAGCACAGCGGATTTCCGTCGGCGGCTGGGGCGACAAGTTTTGTTTCGACGTAGGCGCTTAGCCTGGGATATTTCGACTGCCAACTCTTTTCGGGAAAATAGGGCGAATCAGGATCGCTGCCAACATGTTCAGGATCGGACATTTGGGTTTGTGCCGATAAGCGACATTATGTCAACTTAGCGATGCAGGTTTGCCCTGATGAATCAGCCTGTCCCCCGGAGTTCAGCTTTCGATGGGCGGCGCTGAAGCCTCGGTGATGCCTAGGTCGGCCATGGCTCGGCACGCCTGGGCTACGGCTTGGCTGTCCTCATATGCGTAGAGCTGCGTGACGCGTCCGCGGCGAATGCGGATGATGTGCACGCCACGGTTCGGCGCCACGAAGTACCGACTCGTGGTCGCCCACGCTCAGTCGGTCGAATTGTTTACGAAGGTGGCGTTTGGCCAGGCCCTGATACAGGGTTGTCTCCCCTAGGTTTACGCGGCCAGCAGCCCAATTCCGAGGGATGCGAGCCCCGCGGCTAGGACGATCCCCCCGGCGTACACCAGCGCGATAAACGCATTGGGAGAGGTACGGTCGCTGCCCACCGAGGAGAAGAAGAAGCCGGCCGGCATCAGCAGCGCCGCGGCCGGCACCCCGACACGCGACAGCCATCCCCATAGTCCGGCCAGGTGTACGGCATCGGCGTACAGCAACGCCGTCAATGACAAGACGAGAAGCACCGCGGCGTGGGCATGACCTGCGCGCGCGAAACCGAGTTGAAACGGCGTCGCCGGGGCCGCCCCCTGCACCAGTCTTACCAGGTAGAGGCCGCCGGTCTCGACGGTCACCAGCGATAGCAGAAGGATTCCGGCCAGAATCCGGGTGGTGTCAGACATCGAACGACTCCTTTATTGGCGAGTGTCACTCTCTAACATTGGATAGCGTCGATATCCAATATGTCAAGATGGGTTATGCGATTGGCCGAACTCTCTACACACAGCGGCATCCCCGCGACGACGATCAAGTACTACCTGCGGCTCGGCCTCCTGCACTCCGGGGAACGCCAGAGCAGCACCTGGTCGGCCTACGACGACTCCCACCTGCGTCGCATTGCTCTGATCCGTGCCCTGATCGACGTCGCCGGCCTGCCATTAGAGGCGGTGCACAGAGTGCTCGAGGTCGCCACCAATAAAGCCGTGCCACTGCACCAGGCCCTAGGGACCGCGCAATGGCTGCTATCCCCCAACACGGTGGAAGAACCCAGTGACAAATCTTGCGACAGGGTCGGCGCTCTGCTCGGCCGGCACAACTGGGAACTCGCTTCCGACAGTCCGCACCGCCGTGTGCTGGCCGCCGCGCTCGACCGACTTGACCGCCTGGCCTTCCCGGCACCCGATGCGCTGCTTGACCAATACGCCGAAGCGCTGTCCCGTTTTGCCCCCAGCGAGGTCGAACCCATCACGACCGAGACAGACCGCGCGACGGCCATCGAGCACCTTGTAATCGGAACCCTGCTCTACGAACCACTATTGGCGACTATGCGCCGGATGGCACACGAATCGGAGTCAGCCCATGGCTAGGCTCGGCCCTCGGCATCGCTCCCCGATGCGACCCGATGGGGAATATGCAGGAATCGAATATGCGGCATTACCAGTAAGGTTCTCGGTTTTGATCAGATGAATCAGGCCGTCGTCCTCGGGACCTTCCCTGGTTAACAACGAATAGGTAATCGACTGCTTAATCCGGCGCGGCCGCATTGCGACGGCCGCCCGAAGCCCATTCGCTGGCGCTGCGGTGCGAGAAAGCCGTAATGCGAGCGCAGCGAGCTCGAAAAGTACTGGCCCGCCCCAACACGACGCGCCGGATACGGCGATCCGGAGCCAGAGTCAAACAGCGCAGCCGCGACAGGCCGTCTGCCTACCCCACGTTCGCGCTCATCCGTCCATTGGATGAAGTCTGCGGCGATCCAACATGCACCGCACGATGCCAGTCCCGCACCGAATTCAAGTGGTGAACCGACGAGAAGTGCCGCCAGCGCGTAAGACCCAGATGCGATGGTGACAACGATTGCGCCAATGCGGAGGGCCATCAAAGGCCGGCCTCGAATTTCAGCTCGCGTGTTCATGGTTCCTCCTAACTAACACGTCTTGACTACTTACATCGATGTAATTCCCCAACGTTTGAATCTTCAAACCCATGCGGCAGCCAGTCCATTCCCGCTTGCGCGGTTTTGAATGGCTGATCGACGATGTGCAGATGGGTAAGGTTCGGCCGTGAAAAATGTCGTCGTTCTCGGGTCCGGCTTTGCTGGCCTGTGGGCCGCGGTCGGTGCGGCACGTCGACTCGACGAACTGCATATCCCCGCGCGCGATGTAGGTGTGACCGTCATCAGTTCGCAGCCGTTCCACGACATCCGGGTGCGCAACTACGAGTCCGACCTGACCGCGTGCCGCATCCCGCTGAGCGACGTGCTCGATCCGATTGGCGTCGTGCACATCACCGCCGACGTCACGGCGATCGACACCGCTGCACGCACCATCACGTTCTCGGGCTCGGACGGATTCGGCTCCCAGGACTATGACCGGCTGGTGTTCGCGCTGGGCAGTTCTGTGGACAGACCCGACCTACCCGGTTTGCGCGAGTTCGGGTTCGACATCGACACCTACGACCAGGCGATCAGACTGAGTCGGCATCTCGCGTCGCTTGCCGATGGCCCGCCTATGCCTGGCGCGGCGACCGCCGTAGTGGTTGGAGCGGGATTGACTGGAATCGAGGCCGCCTGCGAGTTGCCCGGCAGGCTCGTCGGCCTGTTTTCCGGCCGTGACGGGTGCACGCCAAGGGTGCTGCTGATCGACCACAACCCGTTCGTGGGCGCCGATATGGGCGACGCCGCGCGTCCGCTGATCGAGGCGGCGCTGGCTGATAACGGTGTCGAGGCGCTGACCGGTGTTGGTGTGACCGCCGTCGACGCCGACGGTCTGACGCTGTCGACCGGGCAGCGGGTGGCAGCCGCCACGGTCGTATGGTGCGCCGGCATGCGGGCTAACCCGTTGACCGCGCTGTTCAGGATCGAGCTTGATCGGTTGGGGCGTCTGCCGGTTGACGACTATCTTCAGGTGGTCGGCGTGCCGGGCGTCTTCGCTGCCGGGGATGTCGCAGCGGCGAAGATGGACGATGAGCACCTATCGGTGATGTCATGTCAGCACGGACGGCCGATGGGCCGCTACGCGGGCTACAACGTCATCAGCGACCTGCTGGGTGAACCGATGTTGGCGCTTCGGATCCCCTGGTACGTCACTGTTCTCGACCTGGGGCCGGCGGGTGCGGTCTACACCGAAGGCTGGGATCGGCAGGTGGTGGCGCACGGCGCCCAGGCTAAGGCCACCAAGCGCGTCATCAACACAGAACGGATTTATCCTCCGCTGGACGGCGACCGCGCGAAGATCCTCGCCGCCGCCGCGCCTGAGCTCCAACCCCGCCCGGCACGTGGGCGATGAGCCAACCCGCAGTGAGAGGAAGTTCAGTCGCTCGTCGACCCACCACTCCCCCTCATTTGACGGAGCGGTTGGCGCAGTGCCGCGATCGCGACGATCTCACGAAGTTTGTTCATCGGACTGCGCCGCCGCGCCGATCTGACGGATAGTTGAATCAAATGCTGAAGCGAACAACTTTAGGGGTCGCCATGACTGACTGGTTGCCGTACAAGCTGCCGTCGGGCGGTTTGCCGACACTGCAATGTGTCACGACATGGCGAGGCTACATTGCTGGCACATACCCGATGCAGGTGTACTGGGCCGGTGCCGACGGCAGTCTGTGGCGGTCGACGACCGATCCCCAAAGCGGATTCGTTCAGATGAGCACGAACAGTGTGGTGGTGACAGGAATGGCGGTCGATGACCGAGATACTGTCTACGGCATAAATTCGTCAGGTAAGCCGGTGCTGTACGGCAACGAGGCATGGGCAAGTCTCGACTTGCTCGACAACTCGGAGAGGTACATCGCTGTCGCTGTTGCTGTCGCTCCCGACGACGATACGGCGTGGTTCGTCATGCGTGAAGGGCAGTACTACGTTTACGGCCCAGCGATGAACACGATAGAAATCCTGAATTATGGCTTCAAAGCGGTAGCTCCGACAAAGGCCCCAAACCCTTCCGACGCGAATTCGGTGGGAAGCGGCTGGGCGGTGCTGGGATGGGGCCAGCTGGCACAAAGCGTCGGCGACGACAACGGCTGGGTCTTCAAAAGTGGTGACAGCGAAATGATTAGCGGCCTTGTCGACGTGTCGACATCGCTGAGCTACGAGTGGCTGCTCAAAACCGACGGGTCAGTGTGGGCGACCAAGTCCGGCTATGAGGAACAAAGCGTCGGCACCAACTTCCGGGCCAAAAGTATCTGCGGCGGCCAGGGCGACTACTGCTTTGCCGTCGGCGCCGACGGCAAACCGTACCGCACGACCGACCCCACTCCTATGGGTTAGTTCCCGCCGCGTGCTGCATGGGACGGCTAAGCTTCGAACGCGAACAGCACCTTGCCGCCCCGCTTGCCCGCGCCGGCGTGGTCCAACGCCTGGCGGTAGTCGTCAAGGCGGTAGGTGGCTTCGATGGGCACCGACAGCGAACCGTCGGCGACGAGTGAGCCTAAATACCGGTAGGTCTCGACGATCTCGGTCAGCGGCGCGTGGCTCAGCCAGGTGAGCAACCAGAAGCCCGTGTGCCGTACCTCGCGCGTCAGTAGCACTGCATTCGACACCTGCGACGGCCCGCCTCCCAGCGATCCGTAGGTCACGATGGTGCCGCCGAAGCGCAGTGCGGCGACCAACTCGACCGCCGTGTCGCCTCCGAGACCGTCAAGCACCAGGCTGAGCTCTTCACCGTCGAGTTCGCGGGCGATGTCGGCAGCCAAGTCTGGCCCGCTGACCAACACATGTTCGCCGCCGGCGGCGCGCACCTCATCGGCGGCCTCGTCACGGCGAACCACGTTGAGCGTCTTGAGTCCTCGCAGTCGCGCCAGCGTGATCACCAAGCGCCCGACGGCGGAATTTGCACCCGGCTGTGCTACCCAATCGCCCGGTTCCAGATCGACGAACCGTTTCAGCATGACGTGCGCGGTCGCCGGGTTGATCGGCAACATGGCCAGCTGCAGCGGATCGGCGTTCGCTGCCACCTCGGCGACTTTGTCTTGCGGCACAACGACTTTCTCCGCCCAAGTGCCGTATTTGTAGGTGGGCAGCACGACCACTCGCTTGCCCATCAGGTCCCGGTCGGCCTGCGCCCCGGTGTCGACGACGATGCCGACACCTTCACCGCCGGCCGGCGCCGGTGGTTCCGGTCGGGCGAAATACCGCCCCTGCAGCATCAGCAGGTCCGACGGATTCACCGCGGCCGCCTCCATGCGCACCAGCACATCATGGGGACCGGGCGCCGGGTCGGGATCGTCGCGCAGTGCCACTGACTCCGAGGGTGTCCCGAACTGCGTCAAAACCAGGTATTTCATCGCCAGCTCCCGCAAGGCAAGGTTCTTCTACTTCCCGATACCGAGACGATACGGAATTACCCCTGAAGGGTCGCGCGTTCAGGCAGACCCCGGGCGCTGAGCTCTACTCCAAGACATCGTGCGATACCCGCGGCTGTAGCGTGACGACCGTGAACTCCTTGCGTAGGTATTCCTCGGTCGGGCTGGTTTTCTGTGCGGCATCGGCTGTCACGACGCTTGCCGCGTGCAGCTCCGACAAGCCGGCTTCGTCACCAAGCACGTCGTCCGCCTCGACAAGCGCGCCTGCTTTCACCGAAGCCGTGTCACCGGCCTCGACCCAACCCGCAACCGCGGACAGCAGCTGCCCCACCCAAGCGCCGGGCGACGGCGGAGCGCCGGAATGGACTCTGAGCGGGGCAACCGGCAGCGTCGCGGTAACGGGCTCCACGGATACGGCCGCACCGCGAGTCACCGTCACGGCGCCGTTCAGCGTCACTGAGACCGCGGTACACACGTTGCGTGCCGGAGACGGACCGGTTGTGGCACCCACCGCCACCGTCTCCGTCTGCTACATGGGCGTCAACGGACGTGACGGCAAAGTGTTCGACAGCGCCTACGAACGCGGCACCCCAGCCCAATTCCCGCTCGACGGAGTCGTGCCGGGCTTCCAAAAGGCGATCGCCGGACAAAAAGTCGGCTCCACCGTCGGTGTCGCGATGGCCTCAGCGGACGGCTACCCCGACGGTCAGCCTCAAGCGGGGATCCAGAAGGGCGACAGCCTGATCTTCGCGATCAAAATCCTCAGCGCCGGAAGCTGAGCGCCGGCTTCCTACTCACGCTGTCAGGAGCGAGTAGGAAGCCGGCGCGTCTCCTGGACTCAGATGCAGAGGCCGATCAGGCACGGCGGCGGACCGCCCCACCCGATCGGACCGGGTCCACCAAAACCAGGACGGAAGCCGCGGCCGCCCCAGCCGGGTCCACCAAAACCGCGCCCGCCCCAACCGGGTCCGCGGCCGCCGCCCCAGTGGACGAGTTGTGCGTGCTGAACGGCACCCGGCCCAGGCTGCGGTGTCGGAGCGGCGCTTGCCGCACCGGCGAATCCCATGGCTGAAAGGCTCAGTGCGCCAGCGATTGCGCCCGTACCGATAATTCTCTTCAGGGTCATGACGGTCACCTCTCCGGTATGTGGCTATCGAACGGATAGTCGTCGTCGTACCTCTGAAATTTAGCTAGTGCGGCTATGAATTAGCTATGTTAACGATCTCTAGGCTCTATGAGGCGCGCCGCTCGATTCGTTCCGATCACGTAGATCGTGACCCTTCTGCGGGCATTACGAAGCTGCATACCGTTCACGCGTGGCGTTGAGCGTCGGGAGCATCCCGGTCCAGGTCCCCCGAGCCTCCCCCGTGACGTTCCGGCAGGCGCTCTTCGTTGCCGTGACAGCGGGTTTGGGCTACGGATTCGACTCGTATGCGGTGAACATCTACGGCCTGGTGCTGCCGCAGATCAAGCAGACGCTGCATATCACCGATGCTCAAGCCGGCTACATCGGTTCGATCTTCCTGCTGGGCTACACCATCGGCACCATCGGCTTCGGATTGTCGGCGGACAGGTGGGGACGGAAGACGACACTCGGGGCGTCGATCCTGCTGTACGGCATCACAACCTCTTTGGCCGGTCTCACGACCAACATCGCCGCGTTCACCGGACTGCGATTCCTCACCGGTGTCGGAGGGGCCGGTGAACTCGCCGTCGGCGCGCCCTACACCGCCGAAGTCTGGCCGGCCAAGTCCCGCGCGATCGGCGTTGGCGGCATTATCTTTTCGCTCTTCTCGCTGGGCTACGTCCTCGCCGCCGGTGTCGCGCTGGTTTTGGTGCCGCGCTTCGGTTGGCAATCGGCGTTCATCGTCGCGATCATCCCTGCGATTGTCTTGTTCCTGATCCGGCGAGGTATCACCGAATCGCATCGCTACGTCGAGGTCCGGACCAGCGGGACCGCCAAGCCGCGGCTCTGGCACTTGCCCGGCGTCCGGCGGCGTTTGGCGGCCGGCTGGCTGATCTACACCGCCAATGCGGTCGGCTACTGGGGCATGACGCTGTTCTTGACGACCTACATCGTGAAGAAATTCCACGCCACGCCAATCGAGGCGATTCGCTACGCCCTGGTGTTCTTTCTGCTGCAAGCCGTGTTCGCCTTCCTGGGGACCGGGCTCGCCGATCGAATCGGTCGACGGCCGTCGGCGATCCTCGCCGCGGTCATCGAAGTCGCGTCGACCATCCTGGCGGCCACCTCCGACTCGCTGGCGCAGTACCAAGTCTTCGGCGCGGTCGCCATCGCCACCCTCGGCTGGCTGTGGGGCGTCGGCGACACCTACATCGCAGAGCTGTTTCCAACGGTGTTGCGCGGCACTGGCTTTGGAATCGCAGTCGGCGGCGGACGCGTCATCTCCATCGCCGCTCCGACCGTCATCGGCTGGGCCATCATGCATTACGGACTGCAGACCCCGTACCTGGCGCTGGCCGGCCTGTGGGTGCTGACGGTGATCGGTTACCTGCTCGGGCCAGAGACCAAAGGCAAAGAGCTCGAAGAGCTGACCGACGAGGCCCTCACCGAAGATCTGGTGCTGGCCACGAACTGACTCACTGCGGGTGTGACGCGACGTAGTCTGCTGCCGGGATCGGTGACGCCGCGGCATAACCGATGGGCAGCAACACATCTCCGGCGGTCGTGCGGCAATAGACGTCCCACCGGTAGTAGCCGGGGAACGCGGCGGGGTCGCCGGCAATCAGCGCCGCGTACTGATCAACCGCGCGCACATATTGGTTGGCGTGGTTGTACCGGTAGAGGGCGTGATCGCGGTCGTTGGCGAAGTTATTCGCGGCGAGATAGCGGCCCGCCGCCATGATGCTGTCGTGCGGCGAATGAATGTCGCCGCCCTGGCCGTACGCGGCGAACGTCGCGGGCAGGAATTGCATCGGGCCTTGCGCGTCGGCGGTGCTGACGCCGTCGATGCTGCCTAAGCGGGTCTCGACCAGGTTGATCGCGGCCAGGTAGTTCCAGCTAACCCCGGTGTCCGCCTCGGCTTGGTGGTAGAAGCCCAGCAATTGATCGGCGGGTGCCGGCGGCACGATGCGCCACGCGGGCAACGTGCTACGAAGCGGGGTTATCGCGGTGAGCTGACGACGGGCGTCGACGTTGCGGTCGTAGACGTCGAGGAGATCCGCCGGGATGCGCGCCCGGGTGGCAGCATCCCATTCGGGATGCTGCCCGATGGCCCGATAGGCCGCCTGCTGGCGGTGGGCTGCTGCCGCCAGCGCCGGCTCCCCCGTCGACGGGTCACGCAACGCGTACTCGTCGGCGACCAGGTCGTCGGCCAACTGTGCGGGATCCGACGCCAACCGAGGCTGTGCACCATCGGGCGCCTTCGGCGAAGCCGCGACCGTCATGGTGGTGGAAGGAGGTGCGGCTGCGGCCGGTGGTGTCATCGGCCCAGGTGGTTGCGAGCACCCGGCAAGAACGAGCATGAACGTGCCGACGGCTACCGGTGCGAGGCGCCGTGCGGGACTACTGGCGAAGACGGTCATCGGCCTAGAACGCGGCCGGTAGGGGCGGCAATGGGAAATCGATTGGCGGGGACCACGGCTGCTTCGCGGGCGTTGGGACGATTCCCCACGTGTGCTGCGGACAAAAGACATTTTCCGAGATTTGGGCGAACTTCGTTGCGCCGTCATCGGTGAATCCTGAGTTCTCCTGGGTCATGCTCTTGATGACATCAGATTGCGGATTGCCCTGGTCCATCAACTCGCATACCCGCCGGCCGATGGCGATCGCGGCGGGACCGTCGTGATAGGTGATGCCGGCTTTGTTGAGCGCGCCAAGAAACTTGGCATCAGGATTCGGGTCGGCGTGCACGGGGGTAGCCAGGCCGATCAACGCGGCCAGGCTTGCGAGGACTACGGCGGATCGCATTGCTTCATCCTCGTACAAATCGGCGCCGATAGTTAGGGTCAGTCGTCCGCCTCGGGTGCCGACGCCGGCGGCCAGTGCGAGCCTGGTGACACATCGCCGGGTTCGGCGTGCTCGCCGCGTGCCAACGGCACCCACTGCTCGGTCGGCGCGGGCTGTTCCGACGACGGGAAGTCGCGCAGCTTGCCCGATGGC
>Ga0302177_10000235_pt1 | contig 44850 bp, 38 predicted proteins | sample I_Palsa_E1_2_FD_198780 | JGI IMG/M metagenome (GOLD analysis project Ga0302177, IMG submission 198780) | Peat permafrost microbial communities from Stordalen Mire near Abisko, Sweden - I_Palsa_E1_2 | ecosystem: Environmental > Terrestrial > Soil > Palsa > Peat permafrost | place: Sweden... | reverse complement strand
CGGCGCGCCGAAGCCCGCCGCTCCTTCAATGAATGCGCCAAAACAAAAAGCGACCAGCAGCACTTGCAGCCGGCGATCGGGAGTGATGCCCGCCACCGACTCCTTCATGATTTCGAACTGCCCGGTCTCGACAGAAATATCGTACAGATATACTGCGGCCAGAACGATCCAGGCGATCTTCACGGCCCCGAAGGCAACCCCGTACCCAAAGCTAATCGCGGCCAGCGCAGGCGGCATCCTGAAAAAAACGATCGCAACGGCCACGGCTGTAACCGCACCGGCTATGGCGCACCAATGCGGCTTTACTTTGAGACCGGCCAGCAGCCCGAGCAGAACGATAATAGGAAGAGCCGCAACCAGCGTGGAGAGCCACCAATGACCAAACGGATCGTAGATCTGAGTCCACTGCATGACAACCTCCTTGCGAACGGAGTCTGCTGCGTAATGGAGATCAAATTACTCAACTGACAGAAAGCCCTATCAGCGTATGCCGTCAGGCCCTCAGCTTGATTCCCAACTCTTTGGAACATTCACATAGGAACGATCCAATTCCTTGACCGACGGGCAACCGAGCAGCCGCAGAGTTCGCTCCAGGTCGGTCCGCAGGATTTCGATGGCGCGGTCGACCCCAGCTTCACCCGCAGCGGCCAGGCCATAGGCATAAGCGCGGCCGCAAAGTACGGCTCGCGCTCCCATGCAGAGGGCCTTTGCGATATCGGTGCCCCGACGAATGCCTCCATCCATCAATACTTCAATGCGGCCCTGCACCGCGTCCACCACCTCGGGCAACGCCCGCAAAGAGGCTGGAACGCCGTCAAGTTGCCTCCCACCATGATTCGAAACCGAAATCGCCGCGGCTCCTTCGTCGATAGCATGCCGCGCATCGTCGCCGGTCAGTACGCCCTTGACGACGATCGGTCCCTTCCATACCTCCCGAATCCAGCGCAAGTCTGCCCAGGTCACGGCGGATTCCGCCAGGGCGGCATTAATATCCACCAATGGCATCTGCCCCTTGCCCGGGACGATCACATTCGGAAGTCCCGGCAGACCACCATCCAGCAGATAACTGACCAGCCAGCGCGGGCGCGAGAGTATTTGCGGAAGAAACGGAATTTTCTGCAGCGGTCCGCCACTGATGAGTTCTTTCATCCCGTTGCGATAGTCGCGCTCGCGAATTCCAGCTACCGGAGTATCAATGGTGACCACAAGCGCGGAAAATCCGGCAACGCGCGCCCTCTCAATGGAAGCTTCGGCTGCACCGCGTCCTCCCATCAGGTAGAGCTGATAGAAAACCGGGCCTGACGACCCGGCCTGCACATCTTCCAGCTTGTGTCCGGAAATGGTGGAGAGAATATATCCAGTGCCCGCCCTGCCGGCGGCTCGCGCGGCGGCCACTTCGCCGCCCGGATGCATGAGGCGGCTATACCCTACAGGCGCAAGCAAGAATGGAAGAGAAAGATCGAAGCCCAAAACGCGGGTGCACAAACTGCAATCCGCAAGCGCGACCGCATGGCGCGGACGAAAGGTTACGTCGTTAAATACCCGGCAATTCTCTCGCAGCGTGACCTCGCCTTCGGCGCCGCCGTCGAGGTAATCGAATACAGACTTCGGCACCCTGCTGCGCGCGATGGGGCGAAAATCCTCAATGCACACGACCCGGGGCGACGCTACGCGAGAGGCTCTTGTCATGTGCAATGTCAATCTCTGGAATGTTGAAAGCCGGTCGATATCCTACCACTGGATGAAACCGCTGACGGAAGAATTTTTTCGTATTGCGCGCCCGGAAAAGGGGGCGGAGACGACATCCCACCGCGACGCCGCAGTCGCTCTGTTACTTCGGATCGTCGAGCAGCGCGAGGGCTCGGTCTGTGTCGATGAAGCTTGCTCCAAGCGACTGCAGTTCGGCGACCGCCCGTCGCCCGCGGCCCGCCCTCAGAGTTTCAATCGCATCCTCGACCACGAAGACGCGCCGGCCGCGATCGAGCAATCCCTTGGCCGCGAGACGGACGCAGTATTCCGTAACCACGCCGAAAACCACGAACTCCACCGCAGGCCCAAATCGCTGTACAAGCTGTTCGGCGTGCCGGCTCTCGAAGATGTCGAGCGACTGTTTCTCGAGAAGAATCTGATCGAATTGCAAAAGATCGTGTGGCAACGCGGCCAACGGCTCGTTCGCGACGGTGACGATTTTCTCCGTCAGTCCTTCGGGAACAACCGCGGAGCCCGCCGTGCCTTTGACGCAGTGAGGCGGAAACGTCTTGAACTCAGGATCGTCCTCCGCGTGGTAGCAGCCATGCGAGACCAGAAACACGCGGCCCTGGCGGGCAGCGTCCGTAAGCCTCCGAATATTCGGAAGCAATTTTTCGGCGCCGGGCACGTAGAGCTTCCCGCCGGGCAGCATGAAGTCCACTTGTGTGTCGACTTCCCAGAAAACGAAATTGCGAGATGACATCGCCGCTCCGGCCCACGAGCATTGTGGCAGTGTCAGGTTATAACATCGCTCTCTTTGTTGTGTTCACGAACCCGCCCAATGGTCCCAACTGCAAGGTCCCCTGTGGCGGCCGGGCTCCGCCCAGCACCAGTTCGCATAGACCGTCAACAAAATCGGGCGTCAAGGAGTCATGCCGTATGAGGAATCGCATGTAGATGGGTCCGTAAAGGGCGTCGAGGAGCAGGTCCAAGTCCACATCGGCACGCAGATCACCGCGCCCAATGCCGCGGCGAAGCGTCGCGTAAGCCTCCTGGCGGCGCGGCTTCATGAAACGCTCACGGAAAGCAGCGATGACCTCTCTGTCGCTCTGGCCTGCGGCAAGAATGGCGGAAACGATGCGCCCTCGCCGGCTGCGGAAGATTTTGACAAGCTGATGCATTTGCTGACTCATGTCTGTACGTAGGGAGCCGGTATCGGGGAAGTGGAGTTTCCGCGTGGTGCTGCCGGCGAACGCGTCTGCGATAAGGGCCGCCTTGTTCGGCCACCAGCGATAAACGGTTGCCTTGCCAACGGCGGCGTGAGCGGCCACGTCTTCAATGGTCAGATCGGAAAAGCCATTCTCCCCGAGAAGTTTCAACGCGCTGCGCAGAATGGCTAATCGGGCCGGCTCACTGCGCGGCCGCCCCGGAGAGCGCGCCCCGTTGCCTTTTCCGCGACCGCCATGGGCCGGCGTTTTCTGGCGCATGGTGTTACCCTACCATATAATTAGAATGGATTTAGAATCCAATACGATCAGTATCGAATCTAACTTCGCATTCCCCAGGGTTTCCTTCGCGTCGGCGGAGTGCAGCCCTTCCTTTAGATAGACTGGATACATTCGAACCTTGGAGTTGGTGCCTAGCCGATGTGGATTGTTGCCTTAGCCCTCAGACGTCCCTACACATTTATCGTGATGGCGCTCGTCATCATTCTTCTCTTCGGGGTCACGGTCTTCCGCACCCCCACAGACATCTTCCCGGATATCAACATTCCGGTGGTTTCCGTGGTTTGGTCTTATACCGGCATGTCGCCGCAGGATATAGCCGATCGCATCGTGACCAACTCCGAACGCGGCATCAACATCACGGTAAACGACATCGAGCACATGGAGTCGCAGTCCGTGAACGGTTTGGGCGTCATCAAGGTTTTTTTCCGTCCGGGCACGAACGTACAGGGCGCCATCGCGGAAATCACCGCCATTTGCCAGACCACGTTGCGCGGCCTTCCGCCCGGCACAGTGCCGCCTCTGGTCATCTCTTATAGCGCCTCCACCACTCCGATCATTCAGCTGGGACTGAGCAGCAAGACACTCCCTGAGCAGCAGCTCTTCGATCTCGGCCAGAACTTTCTGCGCAATTTTCTGACCACCGTGCCGGGAGCCGCTACGCCCTATCCCTACGGCGGCAAGATTCGTCAGGTTCAGGTGGACTTGGACTTGCCGAAGCTACAGGCTTATGGCCTTGCACCCAACGACATTGTCAACGCCGTCAACGCACAGAATTTGATTCTCCCCAGCGGCACCATCAAGTTCGGCCCGGTGGAATACAACGTCGAGATGAACGGAACGCCGGGAACCATCGCGGAGTTGAACGACCTGCCGGTCAAAACCGCCAACGGCGCCACGCTCTACATGCGCGATGTTGCCCACATACGCGACGGCTTCGCGCCGCAGACCAACATCGTGCGCCAGGATGGGAACCGCGGCGCGCTGATGTCGATCTACAAGATCGGCAACGCCTCCACGCTACAGATTGTCGCCGGAGTCAAGAGCATCGTGGTGCAGGCGGCACAGTCTCTGCCGCCGGAACTGAAAATTTCCGCGCTGTTCGACCAGTCTCTTTTTGTACGGGCTTCCGTCTACGGCGTGGTTCGCGAGGCCGGGATCGCCGCGGTTCTTACAGCCCTCATGATCCTCCTCTTCCTTGGCGACTGGCGTCCCACCATAGTCATCTCTATTTCCATCCCGCTCTCCATCTTTTGCTCGATCATTCTGCTGGGCGCCATCGGCGAAACCATCAACATCATGACTCTGGGTGGACTGGCGCTCGCCGTCGGCATCCTCGTCGATGACGCGACCGTGGAAATCGAAAACATCGAGCGCAACCTTGCCATGGGTAAGGAGATGAGGCAGGCCATCCTCGATGGCGCGCAACAGATCGCCGTGCCGGCCTTCGTTTCCACGCTGAGTATCTGCATTGTGTTCGTGCCAATGTTCTTTCTGGCGGGCGTGGCGAAGTTCCTGTTTGTGCCGCTGGCGGAGGCCGTCAGCTTCGCCATGCTGGCCAGTTATCTGCTCTCACGAACCCTCATCCCCACATTGGTCATGTTCATCATGCGTGGGCACGAGCATCGAGCGGAAACGCCCAAGAGTTTTCTCGGTCGCTTTCAGCGCAACTTCGAGCGCAAGTTCGAAGACTTCCGCCGCGGCTACGAGCAGTTGCTGGAAACCACCCTCGAGCATCGCGGCGTCTTCGTCATTTTCTTTCTGGCCTTCTGCCTGCTCTCGCTTGGACTGTTCATGTTCCTGGGGCAAGACTTCTTCCCCCAAGTGGACGCCGGGCAGCTGCGCCTGCATGTGCGCGGACGCCCCGGCTTGCGCGTGGAAGAGACAGCGCGGCTCTGCGATCAGATCGAGACTGTGCTGCGCCAGGAGATTCCAAAAGCTGAATTGCAGACCATTCTCGACAACATCGGTTTGCCCAACTCCGGCATCAACCAGTCCTATAGTTCCAACGGAACCATTGGCACCAGCGATGCCGAGATCCTGATCGCTCTCGATCCCGAGCATCATCATCCCACCGCAGGATACATCCGCCATCTGCGCGAGGTTTTGCCGCAGCGCTTTCCAGGAGTCGAGTTTTTCTTCCAGCCCGCGGACATCGTTTCGCAAATTCTGAACTTCGGTCTGCCGGCGCCCATCGATGTGCAGGTCGTCGGCCAGGACATGGCAAGCAGTTATCTCATAGCACAGCAGATCGCCAACAAGATGCGCCATATTCCCGGCGCCGCCGATGTGCACGTGCAGCAGTTGCTTGCGCTGCCTACGCTGCACATGGACATGGACCGTACGCGGGTTACGCAAGTTGGGCTCACGGCGCGCGATGTGGCGCAGAGCGTGCTGGTTTCGCTCAGCGGCAGCTTCCAGACCTCGCCGAACTTCTGGCTGAACCCAAAGAACGAAGTTTCCTACATGATGGCGGTGCAGTCGCCGCAATACCGCATGACCAGCATGCAAGACCTGATGGCCATACCCGTCACCTCGCAGCAGGGCACACAGCTGCTGGGCAACCTGGTGCAGTTGTATCCGGTTTCACGGCCCGCCACGGTGAACCACTATAACGTCCAACCGGTCATCGACATTTACGCCAGCACGCAGGACCGCGACCTCGGCGCTGTCGCGGCGGACACCGACAAGGTGCTCAAGACGTTCGACGGCAAACTGCCGCGCGGCACCCAGATCGTGGTTCGCGGGCAGGTGGTCACCATGCGCTCCTCCTTCATCGGATTGGGGGTGGGATTGGTCGGAGCCATTCTTCTCGTCTACTTGCTGATCGTTATCAACTTCCAGTCGTGGCTCGATCCGTTCATCATCATCGCCGCCTTGCCCGGAGCGCTGGCGGGAATCTGCTGGTTCCTGCTGCTGACACGCACCACGTTGAGTGTACCGTCGCTCACCGGCGCGGTGATGTGCATGGGCGTGGCCACCGCCAATTCCATCCTGATGGTCAGTTTCGCGCGCGAACAGATAGACGAAGGCGTCCCCGCCGCGCAGGCTGCGGTCGCCGCCGGATACACTCGTGTGCGCCCGGTGCTGATGACGGCATTGGCCATGATCATCGGCATGGTGCCTATGGCGCTGGGTTTCGGTGAAGGCGGCGAGCAAAACGCTCCGCTGGGCCGCGCCGTCATCGGTGGCCTGCTGTTTGCCACCGTCGCTACTTTGTTTTTTGTGCCGAGCGTGTTCGCGATCTTCCACGGCCGTCGAGAAGCCAGGCAGGCGCGCCAGGAGCCAGCGTAATCGCGATCCGGGCATGAATAGTTTCTCAGGAATTGGAGTTGAGCATGAGTGCAGAGAACGAGCCTAGACAAAACGCGGCAGATGCCAAGCGGGTGGACCAGAGCCACGACGCCAATCCGCCACAGTCGAGTCCGAACGAGGAACCTCACACGCGTAGCGCTCAGGCCCAGCGTGACGAGGAGATCGCCGCGATCCAACAGCACTCCCGACACCAGCCCCCGGGGATCCAGAAACCGCCCGAACTCCCGCCCGCGCCGCCGCGCAAAGCCCTGACCATCGTCGGCGTTATATTGCTGGTGCTCCTGGTCGCCGGTGGATTCACTCTCTGGGGACACGTGAGTCACGAGAACGCGCTGGCCAAAGAGACGGAGCTTGAGACCGTGCCGACGGTCGCCGTCGTTCACCCGCTTTCGGAAACGCCCGACGAAAACCTGGTACTGCCCGGCTCTCTGCAGGCCTATGAAGAGTCTCCGATTTACGCTCGCACCAGCGGCTACCTAGTGCGCTGGTACAAGGACATTGGCAGCCGAGTTGCGAAAGGCGAGTTGCTGGCGAAGATCGACACTCCTGAGGTCGATCAGGAACTGAACCAGACTCGAGCCGCGCGTCAGCAGATTGTCGCGCAGATGGAGCTCGCCAAAATCAGCACCGACCGCTGGCAAAACCTTCGCAAGACTGACTCCGTCTCCGCGCAGGAAGCGGACCAGTACGCGAGCGCATACAAGCAGAGCCAGGCCAACCTGGCCGATGCCGACGCCAACGTTCACCGCCTCGAACAGCTTGAGGGCTTCAAGAACGTCTACGCGCCGTTCTCCGGTGTGCTTACCCGCCGGAACGTTGACCCCGGCGCACTCATCAACGCGGGCGCCGGTGCTGCCGGCCGCGAACTGTTCGACCTTGCCCGCGTCGATCCCCTGCGGGTTTACACCAGCGTTCCGCAAGCCTACGCGCCGAACATAAAGGTTGGGGCCAAGACCTCCGTCACCTTGCAAGAATTCCCCGGCCAAACATTTTTCGGCAAGGTGGCGCGCACGGCGGAGGCCATTGATCCGGCCACGCGCACTCTTTTGACCGAGGTCGACGTACCCAATAAGGATGGCCGTTTGTTGCCCGGCTCGTTCGGCGAAGTACACTTCGCCGTCGGTGCCGGCGTAAACAAAGTCACGGTCCCGGTGAACGCAATGCTGTTCCGCTCCGAGGGCCCGCGGGTTGCCGTGATCGGCCCCGGCGGCAAAGTGCAGTTGCGTCCCATCAACATCGGGCGCGATTACGGCGCCACCTTGGAGATTCTCGGCGGCGTCTCCACCGGCGATCAGATCGTCATCAACCCCTCCGATTCGCTCGAGGACGGCCAGCAGGTGAATGTGGCGCAACCACCGCCGAACCCGCCGCAGCCCGGGCAGCCTGCTCCGCAAGCCCAGCAGAAAGGCAGCGGATCGTGAAGCGGGCCGCACTCTTAGCCGCTCTTGCGCTGCTCGGTCTTGCAGCCGGATGTACCGTTGGTCCGCGATACAGCCGACCCGCCGCTCCAGCGCCAGCGCCGGATGCGTGGAAGACGCAGCCGCCCTGGCAACAGGCCGCGCCCAAGGATTCAATTCCGAAAGGCGCGTGGTGGCAAATCTTCAACGACCCTGCGCTCGACGCCTACGAACAACAACTGCTTCACGCGAACCAGTCTCTGGAAGCCGCGCGCGACCGTCTCTCGCAAGCTCGCTCGTTGGCGCGCGTGGCCACTGCAGACATGTTTCCGCAACTTTCGGCGGATCCCAGCGCAATACGCGAGCGTGGCTCCGGTAATCGCCCACTGAATGGCGAGGCGCCGACCATCGTGAACGGCGTTGTGCAGCCCGTCCCTCCGTACACGCAGAGCGTCTACACCGTCCCGTTTTCTCTGAGCTATGAGGCCGATCTTTTTGGGCGAGTGCGCCATAACGTCGAAGCGGCCAACGCTTCACTGCAATCCACAGCCGCCGATCTGCAGAATGTGCAGTTGGTGCTCAGCGCGGAACTCGCCGCCGACTATTTCACTCTGCGCGAATTGGATGCAGAGTTCCAGGTGGTGCAGGAATCCGTGGGCTACCAGCGCAAGGGGCTGGATCTGGTGAACCACCGCCACGACGGCGGTATCGCCAGCGGATTGGAAGTTGCACAACAAGCCGCGCTGCTCGACTCTACCTTGTCGCAGCTTGCGCTGGTGCAGCAGTCGCGCGCGCAGTATGAGCATGCCATCGCAGTGCTTGTGGGCCAGGCAGCCTCTAGCCTCAGCGTACCCGTTGCGCCGTTGCAGGCAACCCCACCGCCGGTCCCGCTCGGAGTGCCTTCCGACGTATTGGAGCGCCGGCCCGATATTTCTACCGCGGAGCGCCAAATGGCTTATAAAAATGCGCAAGTCGGGATCGCGCGCTCGGCCTTCTATCCCCACATCACTCTGAGTGGTTCCGGAGGATGGCAGAGCGTTGAGCTTGCGCCGCTGTTCAACGCGCCCAGCCTGTTCTGGTCGCTCGGCGCGGACGCCTTGCAGCCCATCCTCCAAGGCGGACGAAACCGCGCCAATCTGGCCGTAGCCCGCGCCGCCTACGACCAATCCGTGGCCAACTACCGCCAGTCCGTCCTCACTGCATTTCAGGAAGTCGAGGACGGCATCAGCAACCTCAGCACGATCTCGCGAGCTCTTACCACGCAGGGCGCTGCGGTCGAGGATGCGCGCCGCGCCCTGACCATCGCCAATAATCGATACATCGGAGGCGTCACCAGCTATCTTGACGTTATCACCGCGCAGACCGTTCTGCTGACCAGCGAGCGGCTGGAGACGCAGTTGCTCGGCCAGCAGATGGTCAGCTCGGTCTATCTCGTCAAAGCTCTCGGCGGCGGGTGGGACGCGAGCCAGATCGACAACGAGCGGGTCCACCCTCAGGCTGGCCAGATCGTGCAGCAATGAGGTTAGGAATGCGCTGCGAGTCTACTTCCATTGCGTTTTCCACAGAAGTTTTTTTCTGCTTGTGAGGATGAGCTATCGCTATGAAGACGGTGGCACGTCCGCTTCTTCAAGGTGACTGTTAAAACTGCTTGTGTAAAGAAAGCAGCGCTCGATCACATAGGTGGTGCGCAGTTTGCGGTGCTAGCCCCCCATGCCTCGTTTACACCTAAAACGAAATTTTGATTTTTCCTAGATGCCGCCATCAGTCCGAGAAAAACTTTGCTGCTCCGCATTCCATATTCCTTTTCTCTGGGTTGCGGCGAAGCATGTCAGTGGCACGGGGGAGCGGTGGATCGGCGCACTACCAACTCGGGTTCGATCGCAATTTCCGGAACATACTTTACCCGCCCCTCGATTTGGTCAAGCAGTGTACGCGCCGCGATCTCGCCCATTTTTTGCAGGGGTTGTCTCACAGTTGTGAGAGGCGGATTGACGTAGGCGGCGCTCTGAATGTCATCGAAGCCCACCACCGATACATCCTCGGGCACACGCAGGCCAGCTTCGTGGAACGCGGAGATGGAGCCAATCGCAGAAATATCATTGTAGGCAAAGAGGGCAGTAAAGGGCTGCTTACGTGCGAGCAACTGCGTGGCGAACGGGTAGCCGAGATTCGGTGTGGGATCATCCCCTTCAAGTTGCACAATCAACTCTGGCCGCATGTAAATGCCTAGTTTCGCCGAGACTTCGCAGACCGCGTTCCAGCGGTCCTCCGAATCAACGCTAAGTGTCGAACCTTTCATGAATGCGATTTTTTCGTGGCCCAGGCCGGCCAAATGCTGCAGCGCCAGCGAGGCTGCGTGGTGGTGATCCAGAACAATATTGGTCACGCGCTTGATCCTGCGATGGCCAGCCACCGCTACTGTTGGTAGAGGAGGTTCTTCGCTCAAGAAAGTGTCCACTGTAATGAACCCCTCCACCCCTCGTTCTCTAAGCATGGTGGAGTAGGTTTCGAGCAGTTTTTTGTCGTGGCGGTGAGCCACGGTAAGAAAGAAAAAATTTTGCTCCCGGAGATAACGTTCGATGCCACTCATCACGAGAGAACCGTAGGCGTCGCCGATTTCTTCCAGAATCACACCAATCGTGTAGGTGCGATTAACCCGCAGGGAACGTGCCAGGAAATTCGGCCGATAGTTGAGGTGACGTGCAGCGGCCAAAATTCTTTTTTTTGTACGCTCAGGGACGGAATGCGACGCTGAAGAATTGTTCAGAACGGCCGAAACCGTGCTGGCGGTCAACCCGACCCGTTGCGCCACAGACTTCAGCGTTGGGGCCGGCGTCTCGCTCCCATCCGCTTTTCTCTTGACAGCCTTCATTTCGCCAGATCTTTCCGTGAAACTCCGTTCTAGCCTTCCACCGCGCTTCTTTTCCCTGGGGCCGGAGACGGATTGTATCGCAGAGAAGCCGCGGCAAACAGAAAAATCTGGAACTTTCAGGAATATCGATATTTTTCTCTTGACAACGGATTACGCCAGGGCATAAAACCATCGGCAGTGCGGATAGCGTAAAACTACTAGGTGCAAACGCCAGTAGCACAACGATATTCCTCGACTATTTCTGAAATCGGCAGGGATTTTGGGATTCTGTACGGCAATTTAATTTGTCATAACTCGAGAACACCCCGTCTCTGTTGACGGGATCGACTCCTTAGGGTGAGAGGAACTCCATGAAGAGCTTCGTTCGCTGGACGCTTGCGGTTGGTTTCTTGCTGTGCATGTCCGGGGCGGCATTTTCACAAAGCAGAAACACCGGCGAGATTCGCGGCACGGTGACGGCGGGGGGAGCCGTAGTGCAGGGCGCCACCGTTACCCTCACCAATATCGACACCGGAGAGACGAAGGACTTCCTCACCAATCAGGACGGTATCTACGATACCGTTTCGACGCCCGCCGGAAACTACAACATTAGCTTCACCATGAAGGGCTTCAAGAGACTGGTGCGCGGCCCCATCGCGCTGCAGGTCGACGTGATCACGGAAAACGCCAGCCTGGACGTTGGCGCGATAACGGAAACGATTACGGTGGAAGCCGGAGGCGCGCCGCTCGTGGAGACCGAAACCGGCCAGCAGGGTACCATTTTGGACTCCAAAACCATGACAGAGCTGCCCCAAGCGGGGGGCGGGATCACCGGCGCCGACTGGGCTGCTTTCAACATCTATCTGGCGGGCGCTTCAGGCACTACACAGGGGCGGAACTCGCTGGGAGGGGGCGCCTGGAATGCCGGCGACGCGGTTTCCATCAACGGCAACCTGCCGAACTTCGGCAACTTCCTTCAGGACGGGGCCAGCACCTTACTGCCGGCGAGCTACAACAACGACGATGAGATCTTCGAGACCATTCAGGAGGTTCAGGTCAACACCTCTTCCTTCTCGGCGCAATACGGCATGGGCGGCGTCATGTTCAACCAGATCAGCAAGAGTGGAACCAACGGTTGGCATGGGTCCGGTTATGAGTTTTTCTCGCAGAACTTTTTAAACGCCAACGGCTATTTCAATAATCAGGCGCCTAAGTTGATTACAAACCCCCTGAACCCCACGGGCCCAGAAATTCCTAACCCAGCGTCTCAAGTGCCGTATTTGCGGTACGACCAGTTTGGCGCCTCCGTCGGCGGGCCTATTATCAAGAACAAGCTCTTTTTCTACTTCGACATAGACAGGATCGTCAATAACAGCGCGTCGAACGGCTTCGTCACCGTTCCTACGGCCGCCATGGAGGCGGGTGATTTCACCGGCATGTACCCCATTTATGACCCGCTCACCACAACCGGGTCGGGTGCGACATTGAGCCGGACGCAGTTCCCCAATAACATCATCCCGGCGGGCCGGATCGACTCCGTGTCGTCGGCCATTATGGCTTCTAAGTATGGCTGGCCAACCGCACCGCAAGGGGTAGGAACATGCGCGGCCCCTCCGTACCAGAACGAGTGTACAAACAACCTCTACCTCGCGCATATCAATCCCGCCCCGGTTCACCGGTATTTTGGGCGGCTGGACTACAACCTGAGCCAGAACAACCGCATCAACTTCTCAATTAGCCAGAAGGATAACCCCGGGGTCGACAACGGTTTGTTCAACTGCCCGCTGAATTGCGGTAGCGGGGACGTGGACGGTTGGAACACGCAGATCAGCGACGTGTGGACGATCAGGCCGACGATCGTCAACGAAATCCGGATGGGTTATACCAAGCAAGGCAACTGGTTCCTTTCCCAGTCCGTCGGGTTGAACCCCGCAACGGCATTTGGCCTGCAAGGTACCCATTTTAACCAACTCCCGTTCATCGGCAACTCAAGCATTTATGGTGGATTCGGCGGCCCGGACGCCGTAAGCACCTTGTCGCCCGCCACGGACGCCATTTACATCGAGAACTCGTTTGACCCCTCCGATATGGTGACGCTGGTCAAGGGCAGGCACATTCTGCATTTCGGGATTGAGGTGTTGATGGCCGAGGGCAACACCACGGCTTGGGGCTCCAACAGCGCCGGCAACTACAATTTTACCGGACAATACACCGCAGGCGTAAATGCCGGCGGAACGCTGAATACCGGAACCGCGGGCTCGGGCTTCGCGGATTACCTGCTCGGCAATGTCCAGGGCTGGGCCGCGAACAATCAGGGTCTGACGGGCATGCGGCTGAAGAGCCCGCAGGCCTTCGTTCAAGACGACTGGAAAGTCAAGCCCAATCTCACCGTCAACCTCGGCTTGCGCTGGGAGGGAAACACGGGCATGAGCGAGGTACAGAATAAACTTGGCGATTTCGACCAGAATCTCGTCAATACCACCGGTCCCTTCGCGGGCACCCTGGGCTCGATATGGATTGCCCCTCAGGATAACCGAACGACCTTGCAGAAGCCGGTTTGGAACATCTTCCTCCCTCGGGTAGGCTTTGCCTGGTCGGTCAAGAACGACACCGTCATCCGAGGCGGTATAGGGTTCTACGCCTATAACTACAGCATGGATCTCTATGGTGGTGAGGGCGGTGCGCAAATGGGCTTCGGCGCTACCTCTCAGGGCAGCATCAGCGACCCTCTCAGTGCCGCCGGGGACACGGGCTGGATTTCCGGCACCGGCAACACTACCCCGCTGTATTTAAGCTCGAGCGCCGCGATGATGGCCAACGCCCTGCCTTACATTCAGGGCTCGAAGAACCCGGCGTCCTACACCACCAATCCCGTTTTTAGTCCACCCAACGAACCCTATAACATCAGGCCGGGAGAGATCTGGGAATGGAACCTCGCCGTCGAACACCAGTTCGCGAGGGACTTTGCGGTGTCGGCCGCTTACGTCGGCAGTCACGCGGCGAATCTGCAATACGTCACCGACGCGAACCAAATCACCAACCCGGCCCTGCTGAACTCGCTCGATGTATCGGCCTGTAACGGGGCAACACCCGCATCAATCGCTGCGAGCCCCAGCACTTGCGAGCGTCCATATCCGGCGTTTGGAGGTCTTGGTGGCTCAAACTTCAACGGCATCTCCAACTACGATTCGTTGCAACTCGACGTGCGGAAACGTTATTCCCGCGGGCTGACCTTCGATGTCAACTATGCCTGGTCGCATATGCTGGATGACCAGGACTCGGCCGGATGGGGCAGCACCGCCGGGGCTCAAGTTTGGCAAATCGGAAACAACCCCTCCTCCAACTACGGCAACTCGAACTTCGACATCCCGCAAGCGCTCAAAGGGACCGCGGTATACGAACTGCCGTTTGGCATGGGCAAGCCCTTTATGAACCAGAATGCTATCCTCGACGCTGTGCTTGGCGGATGGCGCATATCGGGGACGTTTATCTACCAGGACGGCACTCCGTTCACGGTGTTGGACAACGGTGTTAACGACTATTCGCAGGCCGGCAACGTGTTTGCCAACCCCACAGGTACCTCCCCCAAGTCAGGCACCTGCGCCAATGGCGCGGCGGTACACACTCTTAGCTGCTGGTTCAACCCTGCAGCCTTTGAGACCCCAGCCGTGCAGGGCAACGGGTCGTTCGGGCTTGGAAGCAGAAACACGCTCTTCGGGCCAAAACTGTCTGATGTTAACCTGTCTCTGGCGAAGACTTGGCATTACAAAGAACGAGCTGGGCTCACGCTTCGCGGAGACTTCGTTAACGTCATGAACCATCCGAGCTTCACACTGCCGAACAACGACGTGAGTAGTTCGGGCGTGGCCACTATTACGGGCGTCTCGAACGGGCCACGGACGATCCAACTGGGCGCGCGGCTATTCTTCTAACGGCGCTCGCGTAACAAAGTAAGGACGGCGGCATGCCGCCGTCCTTAGCTGTACGCGGGACGACGAGAGAGACATCTCATCCACCGTACAATCGTGACATGCGGATAAAGGAAGTCGTTGTCCTGTTCTGGGCCGTTCTCTGTCTCGGGTTGCTGTCGGGTTTCCCCCAATCGGCACCTAGCCGGCAGCAGCAGATCGAATCGCACGCTCGCAAGGCTGCGGAATATCTGAAAGAGAACAAACCTGAACTTGCGGCGCCCCAGTTTAAGGCCATTGTTGCCCTCGATCCCAATAACGTGGACGCCCGCGGCAACCTCGGCGTAGTGCTGTTCTTCCAGGGCGCGTATGCGGATGCAATCCCTCAACTCCGCGCCGCGCTGAAAATGCAGCCCACTTTGTGGAAGATTCAGGCTTTGCTTGGCATCGGCGAAAAGCGCACGGGAGAAATTGATGCCGGCCGCCACGATTTGGAGCAGGCATTTCCCAAGGTGAAGGAAGAAAAGATCCGGATTGAGGCTGGGATGGAACTGATCGAGATCTATTCCGGGACGGGCGATCTGGATAAAGCGGCGGCGACGGTGAGCGCTTTGCGGAAGCTGGACCCAACCAATGAAGCTGTGCTCTACACCGCTTACCGAATCTATTCCGATCTCGCCGCTGAGTCCGTGCTCAGCTTGTCCGTGGTGGACCCGAATTCCGCTCGAATGCACCAGGCGATGGCGCACGAACTGGCAAAGCGCGGGAACACCGCGGAAGCGATCGAGCACTACCGGGCTGCGCTCAAGATCGACCCTCAGCTCCCGGGACTCCATTTTGAGCTTGCCGATATGCTCCGAACCTTGTCGACCGCGGAGGGCCGAGAACAGGCCGAGAAAGAGTACAAGGCGGCCCTGGAGGCCAATCCGTTCGATGAACAGTCTGAATGCAGGCTCGGCGATATCGCTCTTCAGAGAGACGATTTGAACGAAGCTGCCGGGCGTTTCACCCGTGCTCTACAACTTCAGCCAGCCGATCCTGAGGCAAGCATCGGCTTAGCGAAGGTTTTTATGACCATGGATCAACCGCAAAAAGCCGAGCCGCTCCTGGAACGTGCCATCCAACTGGACCCAACCAGTGCCTTGGCCCACTTTCGCTTGAGTACGATATACCGGCAAACAGGACGACCGGCAGACGCGAAACGAGAATTCGAGGAATACCAAAAATACGAACAAATGAAGGAGAAACTTCGGACGATTTACCACGATCTCCACCAGGATCAAGCTGTGGGAGAAAACGACGAAGCTCCTGTGAAGTAGTCAGAGTCGTTTTACATCGCCCGCCGCATTGCAACGGTAGGGCGGATTGACGCTCTAGAGTATCGCGATGACCAAGACTCTTTTCGCAGCTACGATGTTTTCATTGGCAGTTCCCCTCTTCGCGGCTTCCTATTATCCCGTGCGCTTGGACGATCCCAAAGCGGTTTATCTAACGCAGAATAATTTCCCTGTGAAGGGCGACGGAATCGCGGATGATTCCGCAGCCTTGCAGCAAGCCATCAATACGGTTCAGGAGAAGACGAACCAAGGCATTCTGTTCGTTCCCGCCGGCCGCTATCGCGTGACCAGGACCATCTATATCTGGCCCGGAATCCGCCTGATCGGTTTTGGGCCTGCACGACCCACATTTGTGCTCGCCGCCAACACTGCTGGTTTTCAACACGGCCCCAGGTACATGTTTTTCTTCGCCGGCGGGCGCCCGCGCGCAGATGCCGATCCACCGGATGCAAACCCGGGCACGTTCTATTCCGCCATCAGCAACGCCGACCTTGAGATTCAGGACGGCAACCCCGGTGCCGTGGGTATTCGCGCTCACTATGCGCAACATTGCTTTCTGGCGCACATGGATTTTCATATTGGCTCGGGACTCGCGGGCATTCACGACGGCGGCAACGTCGCGCAAGATGTGCATTTTTATGGCGGGCAGTACGGCGTCTGGACCCGGAAGCCCTCCCCCGGATGGCAATTTACAATTATCGACGCCACGTTTGAGGGGCAGCGTGAAGCGGCGATCCGGGAGCGCGAAGCCGGACTGACCCTGATCCGTCCGCAATTCAAGAATGTCCCGACGGCGATCTCCATCGATCCTCAATATTCCGATGAACTCTGGGTGAAAGATGGACACATGGAAAACGTTACCGGTCCCGCCGTAATCATCAGTAACGAGAACAGTGCCCGCACCGAAATCAACATGGAAAATGTCGTTTGCCGGAAGGTTCCTGTTTTTGCGGCTTTCCGCGAGAGCGGAAAGCATGTGGCAGCTGCGGCGGAAATCTATGCGGTGAAGACCTTTTCCCATGGACTTCAATATCAGGACATTGGCGCCGTGCCGGCTCTTCATGACGTATATGAGACAGCGGCATTGAGCGCGCTGCCCGCGCCAGTCAAATCTGACATCCTCGATCTGCCGCCGATCGACACGTGGGTCAATATTCGCTCGCTTGGCGCTAAAGGTGACGGCATGGCCGACGATACCGACGCATTAAAGAACGCGATCGCTCAGCATCGGGCGATTTACCTGCCTTCGGGCCAGTATCGAGTGACGGACACGATTACGCTTCGGCCGGATACGGTTCTCATAGGCTTGCACCCAAGCGTCACGCGCATATTGATCGCAGATTTGACTCCAGCCTTTCAAGGCGTTGGCAGTCCAGAGCCACTGCTTGAAACTCCCAAAGACGGGACGAACATCGTGACGGGCATCGGCCTGTACACTAACGGCGTCAATCCGCGAGCGGTGGCAGCGAAGTGGACGGCCAGCACGAAGTCAATGATGAATGATGTTCGGTTTCTGGGGGGTCACGGCACGATCGATCCGAACGCCACCGCGGAAGAGTCGCATAAAATATGGAAAGAGATTTACAACGATACCCATAGTGCCGATTCCAATCTGAATCGCCGATGGGACGGACAATATCCCAGTCTGTGGATCACCGGCGGCGGCACTTTCGTCGGCATCTGGACGCCCAGCACATTCGCGCAGGCGGGCGTGTACATCTCGAACACTTCGACCGCAGGACGAATTTACGAACTCTCGAGCGAGCATCACGTTCGCAATGAAGTGGTTCTGGACCACGCCTCTAACTGGGAAATCTACGCGCTTCAGACGGAAGAGGAGCGTGGCGAGGGCGGCTTCGCACTGCCGCTCGACATCCGGGATTCGAGCAACATCACCTTCGCGAACCTGCACATGTATCGAGTGGTAAGCAGCTATCAGCCGTTCAAATACGCGGTCACCGTCGCGAACTCCAGCAACATACGGTTTCGCAACGTCCATTGCTACAGCGACAGCAAAGTGTCGTTCGACAGCGCAATTTACGATCGGACCCACAACACCGAGATACGCCAGCGAGAGTTTTCCTGGCTGACGATCTCCGGAGCCGCGCCCGCAGTCCCTGCCACGCATCCATCCCCGGTTATCGCCGACAGTGCGAAGCTGGAGAGAATCGCGAGCGGCTTCTTCAATATTTCCGGCGGAGCGGTGGACAGCGCTGGAGACGTCTATTTCGTAGACGCGAAATGGCAAACCATCTACCGCTGCTCCGCTGCTACTGGCCAGCTCTCGAAGGTTCGTGACAATCCGCTCGACCCGGTTCAACTGTTTTTCGATAAGGCCGGCGACTTGATGGTGGTTTCGTACGCGGGCAGGGGAATTGTGTACAGCTTCAGGCCTGGCGCGACTGATGATGATATTACGGTGCTGAACGCTCTGCCTGCGACCCCGCGCCCGGGAATGACGCCAGTTCTCCCCGTCGACTACTGGCGAAACGAAAACGATTTTCTAGAAGCGATTTCCGCAAAGCTGCCTTATCAATTTGTCTCTCCGGATGGAACGACCTTCCTTCCCGCGGGAGAGGACTTTGTCAGCGGGGAACTCTACTATGGCTCGAAGCTGAATAACACGCTCCGAGCTTTTGGGTTCGCCCCCGCGGTTGCGGGCCAGCCCTTTTACCTATCCGATGAATCGGGAGAGAAGACCTATGCTGCGAGTGTTGGCAGTGACGGGACAGTATCGGACTTGAGGATTTTCGCCGAACATGGCGGAGAAAGCGTCGCAGTGGACGCGAACGGCAACATCTATATCGCCGCGGGGCAGGTGTTCGTGTACAACCCAGCCGGCGAACTAATCGATACGATCGACATTCCAGAGCGGCCCTCGCAATTATTGTTCGGGGGCAGCGACAGCAGCACTTTGTTCGTTCTCGCGCGGACCTCCTTGTACGCTGTCCGAACCCGCTATCCCGGGCGCTGAAGGATCACCGAATCTATTTTCTGAGGTGCAGATGATGACACGACAAACTTCGCGACGTGGTTTTCTTGGGCTTTCAGCCCTCGGATTGGCAGCAGCGGTTGCTCCCGCCAAGTTAGTCCGGCCCGCCGCCGCGAGCGGACCCGGACCTGAGAGATCGAATGTTAGCCCGGAGATTTCTGTTTGGGTGACGTCTGGCGACGAACGTTTTGCCGCCGCTCCCAAGGCCACTTGGCGCGAAACTCCAGCGACTTCCGGCTCTGAACAGCTTCGGCTGAAGCCTAGCACAAAGTTTCAGCAGATATTAGGATTTGGCGGTGCCTTCACCGACGCAACCTGCTACACATTCAACCGCCTTGCTCCTGCAGCGCGCGAACAGCTCTTCCATGAACTGTTCCATCCCTCCGAAATGGGGCTTAGCACGGGCCGGATTTGCGTCGGATCGAGCGATTACTCGACAAAGGTTTATAGCTATGACGACGGCGAGCCCGATCCCGATCTGACGCGGTTCTCGATCGAGCACGACCGCGAATACATTCTTCCGATGCTGCGGCAGGCGCGACAAGCGAATCCTGACCTCTTTCTTTTTTCAACTCCCTGGAGCCCGCCCGGCTGGATGAAGTTCAACGGCTCGATGCTGGGTGGCTCCATGCGCAACCACTATTTTCCGGTTTATGCTCGGTATTACCTGAAGTTCTTGCAGGGGTATGCAGCCGAAGGCGTGCCGGTGCAAGCTCTGACGACCCAGAACGAACTCGATACCGATCAGGATGGCAGAATGCCCGCTTGCATCTGGCCACAGGAGTATGAGATTCAATTTGTCCGCGACCACTTAGGCCCGCTTTTGGAAAGCAGCGCACAACCGACAAAGATCTGGCTTTTGGACCATAACTACAATTTGTGGGGTCGCGTCCTGTGCACGCTGGAGGATGAGAAGCTTCGCAAATACGCCAATGCGGTAGCTTGGCACGGATACTACGGGACTCCCGGCATGATGAGCAGGGTCCAGGACGCCTATCCGGAAACGGAGATGCACTGGACCGAAGGCGGCCCCGACTACACCGACCCCGGCTATCTAACGGATTGGTGCAAGTGGAGCGGTACCTTCAGCGACGTGCTGAACAACTGGTGCCGGTCGATCACGGCATGGAACCTGGCTCTTGATGAGCACGGCCGCCCGAACATCGGACCGTTTCCCTGCGGCGGCGTGGTAACGATCAATTCGCAGACCAAGGAGATCACGCGTAGCGGACAATACTGGGCTTTTGCTCACTACTCGCGCGTCGTCCGTCGCGGAGCTCGCCGCTTCGATTCCCAGAGTGCAGCTACCGAGCTGCAGCACGTTGCGCTTGAAAATCCAGACGGCCAGCAGGTGCTGATCGTAACCAACCGGGCATCTGCCAGGGTGATCGAACTCCGGCTCGCGAATATGGCGGCTTCGGTTGCATTGAAGGCAAATTCAGTGACCACCTTGGCCTGGAGGTAGTTCATCCAACTAGTCGTGAGCGGAGAGGTCCAATCCTAAGTGCCAGGTGGAACTTCCGACATGAAAGTCTGGCTGAGCATGCAGTCTGGTTCTAACTTTTCTCCGCGGGAATTCCCTGCTAAAAGGGAAAAATACATGGAATTTCTCTATCGCCCGACGGTTAGTGCACGGGTGCCGGCTGAGGAGTCGCCTGCGGAGCCGCTGCTCCCGGACTTGAAAAGTTTACCTTCGGAACTTCGCGCGATCCTGGCGAAGCTTCGAAGTAAGCTTCGTTCGGTTTGAATCCGGCAATTCCCGCGAAAAAGCTGTTGGGGAATTGCTGCACGTACGTGTTGTAGTCGCGCAGAGTATCGTTGTAGCGTTTGCGCTCGACCGCAATACGATTCTCCGTGCCCGCAAGTTCATCCTGCAAGCGCAGAAAATTCTCATTGGATTTCAACTGGGGATAGTTCTCGACAACCAGCAGCAGGCGGCCAATCGCTCCATCGAGCTGCCCGTTGGCCGCGATCTTCTCTTGGGGCGAGCCAGCGGAAAGCAGGGCGGAGCGCGCTTTGGCGATGTCGCCGAACACTGTCACTTCCTGCTGCGCATAACCCTTCACCGTCTCCACCAAATTGGGGATCAGGTCGGCGCGCCGTTGCAGCACAATGTCCACTTGCGACCAGGCTGCCTTTACCGTCTCATTTTTGCTGACCAGCGTGTTCTTCACGCTCACGTACTGGCCAAAAGCAAACAGGACAACCAACAATAGAATAGCCACTATGACGAAGACCACGATCAGTGCTTTGCTCATGAGATTCTCCTGAAAAGCGACATCCGCAAAACTCTACGACGAGCTCATGGTACCGGAGTCCAGCATTTTATCAACTGCGGCGGTGACCTGCTGCACCGCTGCCAGATATCCCGAAAAAACATTCGCCGCATCGTAAGTCTTACGGTCGGATTTCCGCTCTCTCACGTCCAGTACCTGCAGAAAGCCCGAGGCGTCGAACCCAATCCGTTTTGACAATGCCTGCACCGCTTCCCGCTTTCCAACCGGCGCATCGTGACCCAGCACAATCAGCGCGTGGCGAAAGAGCGTGGTGAACGACGAGACCGATCGCAACAGCAACTCCCACAAGCGTGAGTCGCTGCCCGAGGCGAGCAGCAGGTGCTGGCGCAACAGCGCTAATTTTTCCCGCAACTCGTATTCCACCTGGACGCGGTGCAGGTTCGCCGGAATCGACAACCCCTGAATAACATCTTCGCCGAAAAGAACGCGGTGATGCTGTTGCATGTCGATCAACTCAATCGTAAACACATCAACCGAGCGTTCGATTTCGTCACGCGTCATGAACAAAGGTGGCGGCTGCTTCTGCGCGTCCCACCATTTCAACGCAGGGGCCAAGGCCCGCAATGCGGCGAATGAGCTGTCGCGAATCACACAGAAAAGATTCACATTCGAGAACTCGGGATGAAAATCTCCCGCGACCGCCGATCCGAACAGGATCACACTCTCCAGGTTCGCTCCCGCCGCCGCTCGCAGCCGGCTCACAAAGTCGCTAATCTTTTTCTCCGGAACCATTTGCTCCCTCGCTGACTACCAACTGCTGCTAGCTCCGCCGCCACCGGAACTACCACCGCCGAATCCGCCAAACCCACCCCCGCCGCCAAACCCGCCCCCGCCCCAGCCTCCTCCTCCCCTGGATCCACCTCCACCGCCAAACATTCCAGAAAGGAGAATCCCGAAAACTAAGCTGCGAAGCGGAGTAAAGAGAACGATGAGTACGACGACAATCAGCAGAATAATTCCGCCAGCCGATATCCCCCTGCCCGCCTGCTCCGTCGGCTCCGCCGGAGTCGGTGGGAGTTGCGGTGTAGTGAGTTGAACACCTGCGTCCTGAGCAATGACCTGCGCAACGCGCGAGGTGACCAGCAGCAGCGCCTGGCTATAGTTAGCATTCCGCATGAGCGGGACGGCTTCCCGCTGAAATCCGCCCACCTTCCCATCGGGCAGGATAGGTTCCAGCCCATATCCAACCTCAATCCGGGCGCGGTGGTCGTCAATGGCATACAGAATCAGTACTCCGCGGTTGGTGGCCTTGCGCCCCACGCCCCACTGATGGAAGAGATCGACCGCGTAACTCTCGATATCGGAGCCATCGAGCGACCGGACGGTCACCACCGCGATCTGAGCATGTGCCTTCCCGTCAATCTGCCGGCAGATCTCGTCCATCTGCGCGATCGTGTTCTGGTCCAGAACGTGGGCAAAGTCGTTGACGTAGTCGGTGGCTTTGAGCTGGGCGACCGGTTCGGCCTGCGCCGCCAGAACCAGCAGCAGAGCACCAGCAACGCCTAGGCACCATTTTGCGTACGAACTCATCGGAAGCAAAATTGTACAGGACACTGTCGCAACGGGAGAGCTAGTTCGGCAGCGGTGTAAGCAATCCACCGTAGCAACTCAGGCGAAGCGATTATCGATTTTCTTCCATCTTCGCGGCGTCTACGACTCGATGGCCTTCAAGGCCGAAAAGGACCAACCTAACCTCCGTTCGCTAAGAACATGCGGTGTCGGAAATCAAGGCACATCGCTCACAGGATAACGAGTTCGTACTGAGATCGCTCATCCTGTTGATCTTTGGCTGCGGTTTCTCGAATTGGCACGGAAAACGAAGTGCATCTTCGTGGACTCGCCGGATGACTCTGCCGCGCCTCCGCGCTACCTGGCCGTGGGCGCGCTGGTGCTGATGCTCACCGCGCCCTTCGCTTAGCAAGTTCAACTTACTTGCTTTCCCCATCTCGCCATTCCTGCGCGCCTTGGGTGGGATCACAAGTATAAATCTCAGGAATGAGACCTGTTGCGCTCCAGTACGCCTGCGCAATATGTTCCTTGAACGAAGCGGAGGCGGCTGCCTTTAACAGATTGATCGTGCATCCGCCGAAGCCGCCACCTGTCATGCGAGCGCCACAAACGCCAGGACTGCATGAAGCCAGCTCGACCAGCAGATCCAGTTCCTGACAACTTACCTGGTAGTCGTCGCGCAGGCTGGCGTGCGACTGGTACATCAAATGGCCAAACCGGTCAGCATCGCCGGACTGAAAGGCCGTTGCGCCCGCGAGAACGCGTTGATTTTCGGTGACAATGTGACGGCAACGACGATAGACCGTCGCCGGCAATATTTGCTTAAAGGCTTCGAGATCTGCGACCCCAACGTCTCGTAGTGCGCGGATTCCCGGCAGATGGGGCCGCAGGAGATTCACCCCCTCTTCGCAATCGGCCCGGCGACGGTTGTATTCCCCCGAAGCTAGTTCGTGTCTGACCATGCTGTTACATACCACCAGATGGACATCTTGCGGTATCGGCAGCAGTTGATATTCGAGGGAGCGGCAATCAAGCATCAGCGCATGTCCGGCAGCGCCGAAGACGGCGATGAATTGATCCATGATCCCGCAGAGCGTACCGACGTATTCGTGTTCAGCTTTCTGACACAGCCTCGCCAATTCCAGACGAGGAACATCGATTCCGGAAAGCGAGCTCAGGGCGAGCGCGGTCGCGACTTCCAGAGAGGCCGAAGAACTGAGCCCCGCGCCGAGAGGGACATCGCCGTGAATGTACAGGTTGGCCCCGGGCAACTTGTATCCGGCATTTTGCAAAACAGCCGCGACACCCCGAATGAAATCGCTCCAATGCCTTCGAGGCGGACCAGCCAGAGCATCGAGAGACAGGCTGATTCTTTCGCTGAAGAGCTCGGAGTAGGCTTCCAGGACCCGATCGTCACGCCTAGCCGCTGCAACCGAGGTAGAGAACTGAATGGCTGCGGGCATGACGAAGCCGTCGTTGTAGTCGGTGTGCTCGCCGATAACATTAACGCGACCGGGCGCGCGGAAAATACGTGGGTTAGCCCCGAACATTGCCCGAAAGCAGGCCGCCAACACCTCGCCGGCAGACGCGGAGCCCAACCGATGGGACCTCATCGCCACTTACCAGCTGGGCGACCGGCGACGCCTGCGGACGATCCAGCGTCCGGACGAATCGCGCTCGGGCGTCCTCCAAGTATCAACCTAATTGCCTCAAAGACCAGCAACACTGCTCCCGTAGGTTCACATTCAGGCAAGCGAATGGCGGTAAATCCCTGTCACTGAAAGAGTCAAATGCCCAGCCGAATCCAATCCCGCTGACGAGCAGACCGATCGGGAAAGGGATATCCAGTCCCATGGCATTCCTAAAAGTTGATCGAATCGTTTCGCCGTTCACACCTTGGCCGCTATCATCGCACGAGCTGCTTGAAGAACCCCTCCGGTCGCATAAGTTCAGAAGCTCCGCGGCGCAGGGGTTGTGGCTGGTGCGGATGGCATTGCAGCCCATTTCCTTTAGAGTTTCCAGTCTCCGCTCCCAAACCTCTCTGGAACCGCGGCGCCGACACAAGTCACCAGATGTGCGCCTTGGGCTCGAACGAATCCACGCTTTCCCCCTGGCGCGTCGAGGAGGAACGAGACGTGCGCAGGCGATTGGGCGAGCACCGCCTTGCGGTGGTCCATTGTGAACGGGTGAAGCCGGACCTCCTCTTGCGCAAACAGTGACGTCGCGGAAAGCAACAGCCACATAGCTGTTCTGATTGAGGAAGGATGCATAGCTACACAGCCTCGGAGGGCGTTACGGCAATCTCAAAATCCACCTGCCTCTTGCCCAGAGTGGGATGTGTCGCCGTCAATCGCACCCTTCCCGGTTGTTCTTTTGCTCGCAGCCACACTGCTCCGGTCCCGCCTACCAACGCAAAAGGATTGTCCCCGATAATTTCGGCGGGGCCCTCGACGTGAAGTTGGACAGCATCGTTGGCCAACGAACGGATCGCGCCGAATTCGTCGCTAACCCGCAGCACTACCCGGGTGGCGTCGGCCCCATCGGCTATCAGGCTAGTGTCATCCGCCGAAACGGAGAATCGTTGGTCAATCCCTTTGCCCGAGTATCGCTTCACGATCACCTGCTTGCCGTCAATGTAGCCCTCGATCCGCAGGTCACCCCAGGCATCGCGGAATGGCTGCAGGTGGAGAACGAAGGGCGGATGGCGGAGATTGCCAAACTCGCTCCGGTCGGGATCAACCTCCGCTATCAACGTGTCATCGACATAGAACTTGAGATGGTCGCAGTTGGAGCAGACTACAGCGGTGCTGAGTCCGATCGATTCGTCCCCGCGCGCCCAGCGGAACGCGGGCTCCAGCACGACCTCATCCTCCGGCTCGCATTGCGATTTGTAAAAGCCAGCGGCGGGCTTGGGCTCGCGAAAAATGTCGGCCACACCATGGTAACAAATCCGGTCGCCGGAGCCGAAGTCGAAATGTGTGTTGTAGTCGAAGGCGCACCAGCCGATGCCGCCGGCGTACTGCGGATTCGACGCGAGTTGATTGTGGATGCGAGCGTGACGCAGAGTGTGTTCCGTAAGGCGTTCCGTATTGTCGAAGCTCTTGGTCGGATACGTGTGCCCAACGAATTCCGTATTCAGGTACAGAGGATGATTGGGCGCTCTGAGCGGGAATCCGAAGTCGTTGACGGTAAACACGTCTTCGAGAAGTTCCGATTTCTCGAAATTTCGGATGCCCCCGGTTTGCCGCGTCGGGTCAAGTTGATGAGCCAGGGCATTGGTACGAGTGTAAAAGTTGTGATCGTCGCTGGATTCGTTGATGCGGACTCCCCAGAGAATGATCGACGGATGGTTCCAGTCGCGCCGAATCATGCGGCGAACGTTGTCCACTGCCAGATCCTTCCAGGCTGCGTCGCCGATGTGCTGCCAACCCGGAATTTCCTCCAGAACCAGAAGGCCGAGTTCGTCGCAGGCATCCAGGAAATGCCGCGATTGAGGATAGTGCGAGGTGCGCACGATGTTGCATTTGAAATTGTTGCGAAGAATTTGTGCGTCGTGCCGCTGCACGCGTCCCGGCATGGCTTGACCCACAAAGGGGAAGGTTTGATGACGGTCGAGCCCGCGCAACTTGACCACTTTGCCGTTCAGCTCGAAGCCGTGTTCGGCAAACCGCGCCTGGCGAAACCCGACGGTGTGGGAATCCTCATCGATCAGATGCGATCCATTCAGCAGCCGGACCTGGACGGAATAGAGCTTTGGCCGCGCCAGATCCCATAGCGCCACGGGACCAAACTTCTCCAGGCGCACGGTGTGCGGCACTGGATCGTTTGCCGCGATGACCGCTGCAACTCGTTGCGAACTTGTGGCAAGCACACCGTCCCCGTCGCGTAGCGTGACCTCCAGCGACAAGTCTTCGCGTGAACCTTCCAGATGCTGTAAGAAGCAATCCACCTCAAGGCTTGGATTCGAAGTGAGCACATCTTGCGGCCTGGCGAAGATGTTTTCGACAAAAGTTGAGGCAACAATGCGCAACGCGACTTCACGGTAGATGCCGCCGAAAGTGAGGTAGTCGATTTGATGCCCGAAAGGCGGAATATCCGCCCGTTCGGTGGAGTCAACCTCAACGGCGAGCACGTTGTCGGAACCAAAGTCGAGATGCGAAGTAAGTTCAAAAGAGAAAGGCGTATATCCGCCCTTGTATTCGCCGATCCGAATTCCATTCAGCCAAACCGTTGAAGCCGTCATCACCCCTTCGAAATCGACGAAGACACGTCGGCCACGGGTTCCGGGGGGAAGCTTGAAGTGACGGCGATACACCGACACGAATTCGTAGTCCTTATCGTCAAAACTGTGCCACGGCAAGAGAGTGTTGGTGTGCGGAATCACCACCCGCTCGAACCTAGAGTCGTCAAAGTCTTTCGCGCGGGCGTCGGCAACCGCGGAACGGCTGAATCGCCAGTTCCGGTTCATCGGAAGGACAAGGCGCCCACCCGCAACGGGAAGCGGAGACGGACTGGAAGTCTCCGCGAAAGCGCTCTCCGCGAGCATCGCGGCGACCAGAGCGCTGGTTTTCTTGATGAAGTCTCTTCTTTGCATGGTTGTACGCCAGTCTCGGACTACGGCTCGCAGTTGCTCATTGCGCGCGGCTTCACGAACTTGTGCTTTGCCCCTGAATGGTCAGCGATTTGCGCAGCCATGTCGCAATCAAAGCTGTTAATTCTAATTCAAGGCGGCGATCCGGTCTCGCAGTTGCGCGCCGCGCGCGATTTAGCCCTGCGGGCGGGCATGAGCGTTAGTCAAAAGAACAATTCCCGCTTGATAGGCATGCGCCAATCGCTGCGGAAGCCGGAGAGGGCGGCGAGCGCGCAACTCTTTCAGATCCCTCGCCGAGCCCTTGAGACATCCGATCTTCGGGGACGCCGTGAACGTAAAGCTGGAGTGTTGTCTTCACCTCGAGTGACGGAGGACAGTCTGCACGGTCTTCGGTCGGTATTTGTGCCAAGAGGAACGAAGCGAGACTGTGGCGCAGGTTGTGAAAATCAAACCGATGAGATCATCCTTCGGCAAGGCTGAGCACGACGGCAATCGGTGGAGAGCACTCGCGTGATTGCCGCTAAACCTAGGAAAAGAAAAGAATGGTAGGCACGAGGAGACTCGAACTCCTGACCTCTACCGTGTCAAGGTAGCGCTCTAACCAACTGAGCTACGCGCCTAGTGCTCGTAAGTGCATCCTATCACACGACTTCCCTCTCCGTTTCGATTCCTGCTGCACCGTCTCGGCCGCCCGCTTTTGGCACCGTTCGCTTTGCGGCAAGAGCCACTCTATGAACAGCGCCTCAGCGTTTCGGCGCTTTTGGGTGATGGCTTTTCTGCCCCATCCGTGTGAACACCGTGCGGAGGGACTGGGTCGGGCACACGGCGGCCTCGAGGGTGATCCGGGATTGCTAGTTGCAAAGCCCGCAGGCGGCAGCGACAATCGTTTCATGCAAAAAGAATCTCAACGGGAAGGTGCCAGTTGTGCCGCGCTCGTGCCTGCACCCGATCCTTTCTTACCTGGTTCGATGGTCGTGGTGACACTGAGCAATCCCCGCGACAAATTTTGGGGCGTGCTCCTGGCGCTCGCTACTCAGGGGTTGAGCATCAGTGGTATCGAGCTGGCCTCTTTTGAAGATTCGGTCGCTATGGTGAAAACTGGCGAATCGTTCAGCTCCGCTGTCGTGTTCTTCCCGATGCACCGGATTGAACGTGTCGAGCTCGACTTGCCCGATGGCAACTTGCCTTCCCTTGCGCAGCGCTTTTCGGCGAAGACTGGCCTCGATCCAACCGTGAGCATGAGGTCTCACCCTGCCAACGGCATGGACGATCACTACGCCGGTGCACTGCTTTCCGCCGTCAATCCGAATAAGGAACCAGCATGAGCCTTTCTCAAATCTTCACGGCGCCCAACCAACTCACTCTGCTGCGGATGGTTTTTGTTCCGTTTATTGTGATCGAACTCGTCGAAGGCCGCTATTTGTGGGCCTTGGTTCTCTTCGTGATCGCCGGCTTCAGTGATGGCCTGGATGGACTGTTGGCCCGCCAGTTGCACCAGCAGACTATACTCGGCCAATATCTCGACCCCATCGCGGACAAGCTACTATTGAGCACAATGTTTCTGGTGCTCTCCATCCTGCACAAGATTCCGTGGAAATTTACCGTGCTGGTCTTCAGCCGTGATATCTCCATCCTGGCTGCCAGTGCCGTGCTGTTTGCCATCGCGGGACTGCGCAATTTCCGGCCCAGCATTTTCGGAAAGGCAAATACATTTTCGCAGATCGCCGCCGTTTTCTTCGTGCTGCTGTTTTGCCTGCGGCCAGAACGCTGGGTCTGGATTACCCGCACCGTTTTCTTGCGCGCCACGTTTGCTTTCACCATTATCTCGGCGCTGCATTATGTTTTTCTGGTGCAACACCGGCTTCGGACGCACCATCAGGCGCTGCCGCCGCATTCTTCCGCCGACCTGCGCGCGAGTTGACCCCATTTCTCCCGTGCCCCTAAAATTAAAGGTTCGTCTCTAAAGCACAGTCACCCTATGGCCCTACGCCTTTACAACACCATGTCCTCGCAGATCGAGGAATTCCAGCCGCTGCGCGACAATGAAGTTCGCATGTATGCCTGCGGCCCAACCGTCTACGATTACGGACACATCGGCAACTTCCGGACCTTCATCGCCGTCGACATGTTGCGCCGGTTCCTGCGGCAGTCTGGTTGCAGGGTGCATCACGTGATGAACATCACGGATCTGGACGACAAGATCATTCAGAACGCGGCGCGCGACGGAGTCAGCGTTCAGCAATACACCGCGAAGTACGAAAAAGCGTTTCTCGAAGACTCTGCCCTGATTGGCATCGAGCAACCGACGCTGGTGCGCGCCACCGAGCACATCGCAGCGATGGCGGGCTTCGTGGCCAAACTGGTGGACAAGGGAATCGCGTATCGAACCGACGATGGGTCGTATTACTTCCGCATCGCAAGCTTTCCTCGCTACGGCAAACTCTCGAAGAAGGATTTCGCCGGAATGATCGACGGAGCTCGCGTAGAGGTTGACGAATATGACAAAGACAACGCCCGCGACTTTGCGCTGTGGAAGGCGCCCAAGCCGGGCGAGGCTTCCTGGGAGACCTCGATTGGGCCAGGAAGGCCTGGCTGGCACCTGGAGTGCTCGGTCATGTCGATGAACGAACTGGGTGAGAGTTTCGATCTGCACGCCGGCGGAGAAGACCTCATCTTTCCCCATCACGAGAACGAGATCGCGCAATCCGAGTCACTCACGGGGAAAACCTTCGCTCGATTCTGGTTTCACGTGCGTTTTCTGCTGGTCGAGGGCGAGAAGATGTCGAAGAGCCTGGGGAACTACTTCACCCTGCGCGATCTCGTGCTGAAAGGCCATAGACCGTCGTCGATCCGGTATCTGCTCATGTCGGTTCCCTACCGGCATCAGCTCAACTTTACGCTCGACGGCCTCCGACAAGCCGCGTCTTCCGTGGAACGCATTCGAGGTCTGAAGGCTAGAGTTGTCGAGGGTGGAGGAATGCTTGCAGGGCCAATGGAATCGCTCACGTCATCACTCGCGCCTCTGGCCCAGGCGACACGAAAACAGTTCAAGGCAGCGCTCGAAAATGATCTCAACAGCGCTGAGGCCATAGCAGCAGTGCTCGAAATGGTACGTAAAGCTAACACCGCAATGGATGCTGGCATGTGGCGGCCCGACAAAGACACAGCTGAGATACTCGAGACGCTGCGGTTGTTTGACGAAATTTTTGCCGTCCTCGACGAGGACGACGGCCCCAAGATGAAGCAAGTCTGCGATTGGGCGAGGGCGGAAGGCCGCGACCAGGACATCAGCGAGGAATGTCGCAAGGTGGGCCAGTCTTCCCAACTCTCTGATGCGAATGTCGAAACGAAAGTCGCAGAGATGGAAGCAGCCCGCCGTGGCCGCAATTTCGAGGCTTCCGACGCCCTGCGCTCGGAACTTGCCGCTGCCGGCGTCGTCATCGAAAACACGAAGGATGGCGTGCGCTGGCGCAGGAAGTAGCTTCTTCGGGTGTTAAGCTGAACGCTGACACCAGTTCAATGACAGCTGGCATCTCCTATGAAATCCTTCGACGAATACCTCTGCGATGCCGAACAAGCTCACGGACATCTTTGCGCCGGGCAGGTCCTCGGTGTGCGGCTGGCGATGCTGGGTCTCATTAAACTCGGCATCGAAGATCCGCGCGGCAAAGACCGCAAGCGGCTCGTCACTTTCGTCGAAATCGACCGCTGCGCCACCGATGCGGTCGCCGTAGTCACCGGTTGCCGTTTGGGAAAACGCGCTTTGAAGTTCCGCGACTGGGGAAAAGTTGCTGCGACATTTGTGGATATAGGCTCTGGCAAAGCGATCCGCATCGCCGCGAAAGAATCTTCGAAGGCGCTCGCTCGTCAAATGCACCCCGAAATCGCGGATAAAAATCAGCAGCAGATGCTCGCCTATCGCGAAATCGCCGATGACGATCTCTTCACATTGCAGTGGGTGAAAATAAATTTACCGCCCGAAGAGTTTCCCGGATACAAAGGCGAGCGTGTGGTTTGTGAATTGTGCGGCGAAGGCATCAACTTCCGCAGGGAAGTCCGCCGCGAAGAAAAAATCCTTTGCCGCGCGTGCGCTGGAGAACGATACTACGATCCGATTTGAGCCGCGCGCTCATACGCATACGCCACGCGCAAGATCGTGGCCTCATCAAAGTGCTTCCCGAGAATCTGCAGACCGATCGGCAGCTTTTCTGTCGTTTCGCCGCAGGGCACGGAAATTCCCGGAATCCCCGCCAGATCTGCCGTGACCGTGTAGATGTCAGCCAGATACATGGCCAGCGGATCGTTCGACTTCTCACCCAGCCGAAAGGCCGCCGTCGGACTCGTCGGCGTCACGATCGCATCCACTTTGCGGAAAGCTTCCTCGAAGTCGCGCGTCAACAACGCGCGTACTTTCTGAGCCTTGAGGTAGCAGGCATCGTAATAACCCGCGCTCAGCGCGTAAGTGCCGAGCATGATTCGGCGCTTCACTTCAGCGCCGAAACCCTCGTCGCGGCTGCGGCGGTACATCTCGGAGAGCGACGTGACTCCCGCGGCGCGATAGCCGTAGCGCACACCGTCATAGCGGGCGAGGTTCGAGGACGCTTCCGCGGTCGCGATCAGGTAATAAGTTGGAATCGCATACGCAGTGTGCGGCAACGAAACCGGCACAACCTCGCAACCCAAGCTCTTCAATTTGTCGATGGCCGACTCCACCGCCTGACGCACTTCAGCGTCGAGTCCGTCGCCGAAATATTCTTTGGCTATGCCCAATCGCAGGCCACGCACGGGCTTTTCGAGTTCGGCAACGTAATTTGGCACCGGCAGGTCGGCCGATGTCGAATCCATCGGGTCGCGTCCGGCGATTGTGCTCAGCACAATCACCGCGTCCTTCACCGATCTGGCGAGCGGGCCGATGTGATCGAGCGAAGACGCGAAAGCGATCAGCCCGTAGCGCGAAACACGTCCGTAGGTGGGCATCAGTCCGACCACACCGCAAAACGATGCCGGCTGCCGGATCGATCCTCCCGTGTCCGAACCGAGCGCGACTACGGCCATATCCGCCGCAACGGCTGCCGCGGAACCGCCTGAAGATCCGCCGGGTACGCGGCTCAAGTCGCGCGGATTGCGCACAGGATGAAACGCCGAATTTTCGTTCGACGAGCCCATCGCGAACTCGTCGCAGTTCGTTTTGCCTAGGATCACCGCGCCCGCCGCTTCCATGCGCGCTACCGCCGTGCAATCGTAAGGCGGAATATAGTTGCCCAGAATCTTCGATCCCGCGGTGGTGCGCACGCCGCGCGTGTTCATCACATCCTTGATCGCGACCGGCACACCACCCAGCGGCGGCAGCGGCTTGCCCTCGGCGGCCATGCGGTCGATGCGGTCAGCCTGTTCCAATGCACGTTCTTTGCAGAGAGTGAGAAATGCACCGATCTGTCCATCTTCCTGCTGGATGTGCGCGTAGTGCGCCTCCGCCAGCGCAAATGCGGTCGTCTGGTGCTCCTGCACGGCGGTACGGGCGGCGTCGATGGTCAGGAGATCTAGATTCACTTGCTGTCTCTAGGCTCGAAGCACCTTTCTTTAGGATCCCAGAACACCTGACCTCTGTACTTGTCCCAGAGCCGCCGCCACTTGACCTGGAGAACGCCAATGCCATGCTTTTTGACAAAGACATGCAATTGGTCCGACGCAGGGAGGTTGTCGTTTCTCCCGAGGATGCCGTTCCAGTCTGCGCCCGGCACCGTTGTCTTCCTGTTCGAGTCCGTAAAAAGATCGGTAAGCAAGCAGAAAGCAATATCGCCAATCGTCATTTCTCCCCAATAGCAAATGATCGGCTCTTTTGTCTTAGCGATCCGATCATCGGCGAGCATGCCTATCAAAATCGGTACCGCCTTCGGCCCAGCCTCAGTAATCTGATCCATCGTTTTTGACGGGAAATCCTGTAGCCGGTTCCCGGTGTCATTGCACACTTGTTTCCCGTCGACCACCATACCAATTCTTGAAAGGTCGAAACGGAGTGGCGTGTGAGTCGCTGACTGAGCGTTAGACAAGCCGCCGGTGAGCAAGCACAACGCAATGAGATAAGTTTTATTCACGTCCGGGACCTATCTCTCAATCACTTTCGGCACTCGGAAGAAAGTCCCGTCCGCATCAGGCGCGTTCGCCAGCGCCGACTCCGGGGACAAGGACTTGCGCAATCCCTCAGGCACATCTTCGCGGCTGGCGTACCCAAATCGCTCACTACCTTGCTTGGATTCGTCGACACCGTAGCGGTCCGATACCTGCGCCATGGGTTCGACGTTCGACGTGTCCAGTTCGTTGAGCTTCTCGATGTAATCGAGAATTGAGTTCAGATCGCGCACCATGCCAGTGCGCTCCTCCCCGGAAAGCTCCAGGTTGGCCAGATCGGCGACGTAGGCGACGTCCTTTTCAGTGACTTTCATTTTATGTGGCTTAATTGTGCTGGAAAATCGTACGTGAACAACTCATCCCGTTTAGCCCAGCCGAATCACAAACTCGATTCTCTCGACCTTTTGCCCCGCGTAACGATTCAGTTGCGCGAGATAACGCGAAGCCAGGTTCTGCATCTCGTGCTTCCACGCAGCATCGGGAACCTCGACGCGCAACACGGCGCCGACAAAATCCAAAGCTCGGGTGCGTTCGGCCACCTTCGATCCGCAAACCAGCGGCCAAGCGAGCAGCGGCGCTTCGCGCTGCGGCACGCGCCGCAGGGAGCCCAACACAATCTTTTCCAATCCCGCGCCTGCCTGTTCCAAATGAAGTTCCTCGTGCTGGATAGAAACTCAGCTCATTGGCGCAACCAGAGATTCCGATTCTAGCACTCCGGTGGGAACGCGCTCTTTACGAATTGGAGTGCCGCGTCAGGCGAGCTTAACCGCCCTTCCAGCTGAGCATCTTCCACCGCGTCCAGAATCTCGCGGAATCGGGGCCCCGGCGCGTATCCGGCGGCAATCAAGTCGTCACCGGTGACCAACGCCACCGGGTGAATCTTCTCCGGAGGAATCTCGGCAAGTTTTTCCCGGATGAGATCATAGGTGCTCAGATTGCCGTGGCTGGCCAGGCTGTCGGCTCGGTGCAGCGCGAGATGTTCATGGAAGGAGGGAAGACGGAGAAACTTTTTCAGCGTCGACTCCTTCATGCGCCCGACGTGACCAAAGCGCATGTGATTGTCGACCAAGGCGAGAACCTGGGCCGTATCAGAGTTCGAGAAGCGCAAGCGCCCGCAGATGTCGTCCGCGATCTTGACGCCTACCTCCACGTGCGAGTCGAAACGGATGCGATCGGGCGCTCGGCGAAATGTCGCGGGCTTGCCCACATCATGCAGCAGCGCACCCCAGGCAAGCGTGGGTGGGCAAGGATGCGGCAAATTCTCAAGCAGCAGCAGCGTGTGCACAAACACGTCGCCCTCGGGATGAAACTCGGGCGGCTGCTCGACGCCCTTCATGGCGGAGATCTCCGGCAGCACTTCTTTCAGCAGACCGCACTCATCCAGCAGCAGAAAAGCGCGTCGAGCATAGCCTTCCGTGAGCATCTTTGTGAGTTCATCGCGAACTCGTTCGCGCGAGACCACCTGAATTTCTTGCGCCCGGCGTTGGATCGCAGCCAGCGTCTCCGCTTCGATTTCGTACTCAAAGCGCGCCGCAAACCGGACCGCGCGCAGCATGCGCAATTTATCTTCCGCAAAGCGCCGCTCCGGATCGCCGATGGTACGAATGATGCCGGCTTCGAGGTCTTTCCGCCCGTCCACAAAATCGAGCACATCGCCGCTCACCGGATCGAGCATCATGCCATTGATCGTGAAGTCGCGCCGCGCCACATCCTCGCGTGGATCCTGGCTGAACCGCACTTCATCAGGACGGCGTCCATCGGAGTAACCGAGATCGCTGCGGAAGGTTGCCACCTCGACGGCGCGGGTTTTCGGCAACGCGGTAGCGTCTTCGTTCATGCGCTGCTTTTCAGGCAGCGGAATCAGGACCACGCCAAACTGCGCGCCCACCGCGTAGGTTTCAGGAAGGATTTCCATCACTTGCGCAGGCGTTGCGCTGGTCGCTACGTCGTAGTCCGCGGGCTCGCGCTGCAGCAGAAGATCGCGCACGCATCCGCCAGCCAGGTAGGCTTGAAAGCCGCGCTGGCGCAGGGTTGTGATGATCGAGATGGCAAACTCTTTCGGCATTTGGCGACTGCCTCGGCAATCGAGCGGTGGCACAAGGTTTTGGATTAAGCTAGAAGCGAGAATCCTGAAGCCCGAACCGATTATGCCAGACGCCTACATCCTCGGCATCGAAAGTTCTTGCGACGAGACCGCGGCTGCGGTGGTGCGCTCAGGCGAGCAGGTTGTCTCGAACATCGTGGCGTCGCAGATCGCGACGCATCAGCCTTACGGTGGCGTCGTCCCCGAACTGGCATCGCGCGAGCACCTGCGGGCAATCGTTCCCGTGGTCCGGCAAGCGCTAGCTGAGGCCAATCAGACTTATAACTCCGTCGACGCGATCGCGGTCACGCAGGGACCCGGCCTCGCGGGGGCGCTGCTGGTCGGCATCAGCTATGCGAAGGCGCTGGCATTCGCCCTCGATAAGCCGCTGATTGCGGTCAACCATCTCGAAGGCCACATCCATGCGGTTCTGCTGGAGGAACGACACAAGGGCAATCACGAGGTGCAATTTCCCGTGCTGGCACTGGTTGTGTCGGGAGGACACACGCACCTTTATCTGGCAGCGCAAAAGGGTCAGGGCTGGACGTACGAAAATATTGGGCACACCCGCGACGACGCCGCTGGCGAAGCCTTCGACAAAGTCGCAAAGCTGCTCGGGCTGGGCTATCCCGGAGGCCCGATCATTGATCGACTCGCACCGCATGGCGACGCAAGTGCTGTGAAGTTTTTCCCCGCGCAAATCAAGCACCGCGATCGCCGGGACCGGAAGGGACCGAAAGAAACGGAGTCCGATCGCCCGCACTTTGACTTTTCCTATAGCGGCATTAAGACTGCCGTGCTGCGTTACGTTGAGGTTCACGACATGCGGGATTCCGTCGAGGTCCGCCGCAAGGCTTTGGCGAACATTTCGAAGCCGAAACTCGAAGACTGCCTGGCGAGTTGCGATGAGAAGACTCTCGATCTGGTGGCTTCGTTCCAGCGGGCGATGGCTGAAGATCTGGTGGGCAAGACCCTGGCGGCGGCACGCGCCTACGACGTGGCAACCCTTTTCGTCACGGGGGGGGTGGCGGCGAATAACGAGTTGCGGAAAACATTCGAACGGAGAGGCGCTCAGGAAGGCCTCCCAGTGTATTTCCCTTCGCGGCCGCTTTCCACCGACAACGCCGCCATGATTGCGGCCGCGGCCTATCCCAAATTTCTGGCGGAGGATTTTGCTGCGATGGATTTTTCCGCCGAAGCAAATCTTCTCTTGCGCTAGTCCGCGTTTAGGCCGCAAGCTGAAGGCAAAAAAATCGGAGCTAAAGCTTACTTCCCGCTCCTTGCCCATGGCTTTTTCTCATCACCGCATCGAGCGCCTTATCAAGCTGGCCTTCGATGTCGATGTCCTTGTAAATGGCGAAGTCGGCGCGCCTTTCCTTTTCGTCAAAGCCGCTGGCGCGGCCGGCGACGATAATGATGGGAATGCCGGCGGTCTCCGGGTTTTTCTTCAGCGCAGTAATCAGTTCGCTGCCTGACATCTTTGGCATTTGCATGTCAGTAACGATCACATCAGGGCGCACCCGCGCAAGAATCTGCAAAGCCTCCTCGCCGTTCGTGGCTGACTCCACCGCAAAGCCGCGGTCTTCCAGCGAGCGGCATACGGTGTAGCGAATCAGCATGGAGTCGTCGACCACGAGCGCTACAGCAGGCATGAGTTTGCAACGTGCGGAATGCACGCCCCCGGCACGCAGACTAGCAGAGCCCATCCGCCGGGAACAAGCGGGAAGCGCGCGCGCGTGGTTACTATGGTGACCAAATAAAAGCTTGTCGTTACGATTCCTGAACTTCGTCTGCGGCGCTCTCCTCGATGCTCATGTCTTTGAGTTCGCTGGACTCGAAGACTTCGCGGCACTCGATACATTCCAAGAACTCCGCGTCTTCTTCGCGGCTTACGATCTGCACACGCGGGTGTTTGCACGGTTGTTTCCGCGAACTTTGAGGATGCGAGAACGGCTTTGAGCTCATAAATCCGGAAGCGTCGCCCTCACGGAACGAGCGGAGGGACAGATTCGCGGGAATTTCCGGTATTTTAGACCCGCTTCTGCGCTTGTCAACCCCCTGGGCGTTACTCGCGGGGAATTTCTTTGCTGGAACCACTCGCCAGCCCCGGTCTGTACGCGTAAGACTTACCCAAATTCCGACCAAAATGATCGCCAGCACCTAAACCGATCAATCGTCAGTGAACGCCATGTCAGGGTCAATTTCTTTGCTGCTGTCTGGGTAGTGGCTGAATTAAGCCGCTACCCTGCTGTCTGCAAAGACTTGCCTAATCTCGAGGATGGACGTAGAATTGAATTGCGACGAAAAAGGTCGTAATTATATCCGGCTGTATTGGTCGGATTTTTGAGTTCTCCGCGAGTCGAAAACTGGGAAGGAATGCTCAAACTAACCAAGAAGGCGGACTACGCGTTGATGGCCATGAAACATCTGGCCGACCACGCTCACGAGGGAACTCAGAGCGCCAGTGCGAAGGACGTTGCGGATTCCTTTGGCATACCGCCAGAGGCGCTCGCCAAGATTTTGCAGCGGCTGGCGAAGGCTGGCCTGCTGCATTCGCAGCACGGTACCAACGGAGGGTACAGGCTGGCGCGCGCCGCACACACGATCTCAGCTTTCGAAGTGATTCGAGCGATCGACGGCCCATTGTTCATCACGTCCTGTGTCACCGTTCGCGGGGAGTGCGGCCAGAGCGGCCGTTGCAACATTCGCGAACCGTTGCGCAAGGTGAATGAGAGCATCGAAGGCGTGCTGAAGCGCATCAAGATTTCACACATGCGGGAAGAGCCGGAAGCGACCGAGAGTGCCGCCGCCAAACCGGCCGAACTGGTGACGATTATCTAATCGGGCGGTTTGCAGACGAAAGCGCAAACCGGACGTACGGCATTCAACAAGGTAGGAGAAGCAATTATGAGCACGGATGTAAGAGTCCCCCAGCAACTCGCCGTTACACAGCACGCCGCTCCTGAGGGAGTGAAGCTGCCAATTTATATGGATAACCACGCCACCACCCCCATGGATCCGCGGGTGCTGGAGGAGATGCTGCCCTACTTCATGGAGAAGTTTGGCAACGCCGCCAGCCGCAATCACTCCTTCGGCTGGGCGGGTGAAGAGGGAGTCGAAACAGCGCGTGAGCGCATCGCGAAGCTGATCGGCGCCACCACCAAGGAAATCATCTTCACCTCGGGCGCCACCGAGAGCGACAACCTCGCGATCAAGGGCGTAGCCGAGATGTACCGCGAGAAGGGCAACCACATCATCACCGCGGTCACCGAGCACAAAGCAGTGCTCGATACCTGCAAGCGCCTGGAGAAATACGGCTATCGTGTCACCTACCTGCCCGTGCAGAAAGATGGCCTGGTCGACCTCGAGGATCTCAAGCGCGCCATGGATGACAAAACCATCCTGGTCACCATCATGTTCGCGAACAACGAGATTGGCGTAGTACAGCCCATCGCGGAGATTGGCAAGCTGTGTCGTGAGCGCGGCATCATCTTCCACACCGACGCCACGCAAGCGGTCGGCAAGATCCCGATCGATGTGAATAAGCAGAACATCGACCTGATGTCGATCTCCGGACACAAGATGTACGGTCCCAAGGGCGTGGGCGCGTTGTACGTTCGCCGCAAGAATCCGCGCGTGCAGATTTCCGCCATTATCGATGGCGGCGGCCACGAACGGGGCATGCGCTCGGGCACGCTCAACGTCGCCGGCATCGTCGGCCTGGGCAAAGCTTGCGCCATCGCTTCGGAAGAAATGTCGCGCGAGGCGGTCCAGTTGAGCGGGCTTCGCGATCGTCTGCGCGAGCGCATCATGAGCCGTCTGGATGAAACTTACATCAACGGCTCCACGGAGCACCGCTTGCCCGGCAACTTGAACATCAGCTTTGCGTACGTGGAAGGCGAATCGTTGCTGATGGGTATCAACGACATCGCGGTTTCGAGCGGTTCGGCTTGCACGTCCGCGACTCTGGAGCCATCTTATGTATTGAAGGCTCTCGGCACCGGCGACGACTTGGCGCATAGTTCGATCCGCTTCGGCATCGGCCGCTTCAACACGGCAGCCGAGGTCGATTACGTGGCCGACCGCGTCATCGAAACCGTCGAGCGCCTGCGCGAACTTTCGCCGCTCTACGAGATGGCGAAGGAAGGCATCAATCTGAAGGATGTGAAGTGGGCGGGCGAGTAACGAGACTTCAAGTTTTCTGTTTCAAGTTCGAGTTCAGTGAGGAGAAACTCAAAATGTCATACAGCGATAAAGTAATCGATCACTATAACAATCCCCGAAACGTCGGCTCGATGGACAAGAGCAGCGCTGATGTGGGCACCGGTCTGGTCGGCGCGCCCGAATGCGGCGACGTCATGAAATTGCAGATCAAGGTCAACCGCGATACGAACGTTATTGAGGAAGCTAAGTTCAAGACTTTCGGTTGCGGCTCTGCGATCGCCTCGTCCTCATTGGCCACCGAGTGGGTCAAAGGAAAGACGGTGGATGAAGCCCTCACCATCAAGAATATGGACATCGTGAAGGAGCTGTCGCTTCCTCCCGTGAAGATCCATTGTTCCGTGCTGGCTGAGGACGCCATCCGCGCCGCCATCGGCGATTGGAAGAAAAAGCAGGAGAGCGCGAAGCCGGTTGCCTCGGCGGTAGCGCAGTAAACGCTTTGCATGCACGTGGAGGCGCGGCGGGAAAGCCGCGACTTCACAGCTTGGAAAAGCTCGATGTTGCACTTAATTTTGGGTGGCGCACCTCCAGCGGTGCGATCACTGTCCTATTCCAACACCGGCTTCAGCCGCTGAGGGCCTGCGTCAGGAATGCTAATGAATACGGCAACCGAACAACCCGCGCAACCTGCGCAAGCCGCACCGGCCAAGGGCATTCAGGTCACGGACAAAGCCCTGGTCAAGGTGCGCGGCGCGATGGCCAAGGAAGGCATCTCGCCCGAACAGGGGGGACTGCGTCTTGGCGTGCAGGGCGGCGGCTGTTCCGGTCTTAGCTACAACATCCGCTTCGACACCCAGCCGCGCGAACGTGACCGCATCTTCCAATACGGCGATGTGCGTGTTTTCGTCGATCCGAAGTCGTTTATCTACCTGCACGGCATGATCCTGGATTACCAGGAAACGCTGATGCAGCAGGGATTCGTCTTCGTGAATCCCCAGGCCACGAAGTCGTGCGGCTGCGGGACTTCGTTCTCGGCTTGATTTCGGGTGGCGCGGGCGCCCCCGCCCGCGAACGTCGCGCCACCGTCCTCGCCCGGTACAACGGTTGCGCTGGGTTCGCCGCGTTGATACATGATTGGGAAGCGCAGACAGGCAATGACTAATTCGTCTTTCACCACAATTACCGCGAAGCCCGCACCTGAGGGCACTCAGTCCTGCTGGTCGTGCGGAACCATGCGCGCCGTCCACTTCTGCCAGGCCTGCGGCAAGGTGCAGCCACCGGCGCCTGTTGACTACTTCACGTTCTTCGGCCTTCCGCGCAAGCTGAATCTCGATGTTGCCGCGTTGGAGAAAGATTTTTACGAACTGAGCCGCAAGCTGCATCCCGATCTCAACGCCCGCGCCGGCAGCCAGGAGCAGGAGTGGAGCCTGCAGCAAAGCTCTCTGCTCAACGACGCACACCGCACATTGAAAGACCCGATCAAGCGCACTCAGTATCTTTTGCAGCTGGAAGGCGTGGAACTGGAAGAGCAGTCGAAGACCGCGACGGAGCAGGCGCGCTCCACCGGACAGCTTAAGAAACAGATCGTCCCCCCCGATCTGCTGCAGGAAGTCTTCGAGTTGAACATGCAGCTCGAAGAACTTCGCATGCAGAAGAAGATGGGCGAGGACGATCCCGCGCTGATCGAAGAAATTGGCCGGCAGAAGCTCGAACTGGAAGAAAAACAGGAATCGCTTCTGCGCGAGTTAGAGTATCGCTGGAAGATGTGGGACGGAATGATCCAGCGTGAGCAGAACGGTCAACCCGTCTCGGAAGAGGAGCGCAAGCAGGAGCGCGACAAGATGGTGGACGTGCTGAACCGCCGCAACTACATCCGGAACTTGGTTCGGGATGTGAGCGAAGTACTTGAGAATTGAGTAATTGGGAAATTTGGTAATTGAGTAATTTTGGAATCCGAACGGTTTTCAATTACCCAATTACCAAATTACTAAATTACCAAATGTCCTCTGATCGCATCGTCGGCATCGACCTGGGCACCACGAATTCTCTCGTGGCCTTTATGCAAGGGGAGAGCCCTGTCGTGATCCCCGGCGATGATGGTTCCAATCTTGTTCCGTCGGTGGTGGCGCTCGATCTTAACAACCAGCCCGTCATCGGCAATGCTGCGCGCCAGTACCTGGCCGAGACGCCGGAGCGCGCCGTCTACTCGATCAAACGCCTCATGGGACGCGGGATTGACGACGTTCGGGAAGAATTGAAATTCTTTCCTTTCCGCCTTGCCGAAGACCTGCAAGCCGGCGAAGTCTTGCGCATCAAGCTCGGCGAAAAGACCTTTACGCCGCCGGAAATCTCGGCTCTCATTCTCCGCCAGCTCAAGCGCAATGCCGAGCGTTTCTTCGGAGCGCAGGTTACGAAGGCCGTCATCACCGTGCCCGCGTATTTCAACGACGCGCAGCGCCAGGCTACAAAAGATGCGGGGCGCATCGCCGGCCTTGAAGTCCTGCGCCTGGTCAACGAACCCACGGCTGCATCGCTCGCCTACGGCCTGGACAAAAAGCAGAACGGAATCGTCGCCGTTTACGACCTCGGCGGCGGCACTTTCGACGTCTCCATTCTCAAGCTGCACGACGGAATCTTCGAAGTCATCGCCACCAACGGCGACACGCATCTCGGCGGCGACGACATTGACAATCTTCTGATCACGATCGCTCTCCACGACACTCTAGGCGACCTGGGCCTCGACCTCCGCCGCAACCCCGAAGCCGTGCAGGCCATTCGCAAGGCCGTGATCGAGGCCAAGATCGCGCTCTCGTCGCAGCCTTCCGTGAAGCTCGATGTTGAGCTTCCCGGCGGCAAGCGTTACCTGCGCGAGATCACACGCGAGCAGTTCGAACAACTCATTCAGCCGATCGTCGATCGCACCGTCGGCCCCTGCCGGCAAGCCCTGAAAGACGCTGGCCTCAAGCCGGAACAAATCGACGAAGCCGTTCTCGTCGGCGGATCCACACGCATCCCAAAAGTTCGCGCCCTGGTCAAAGAACTATTTCACCGCGAGCCTCACACGGATTTGAACCCCGACGAAGTTGTGGCCTTAGGCGCTGCCGTGCAAGCCAACATTCTCGGCGGCGGCTCCGAAGCCACCGAGAACATGCTGCTGCTCGACGTCACGCCCCTGTCGCTGGGCATCGAAGTGGCAGGCGGGGTCACGGACAAAATCATTCTGCGCAACTCAACCATTCCAGCGTCGGCCACACAGCACTACACCACGCAAGTCGACGGGCAGGCCAACGTCGCCATTCACGTGCTGCAAGGCGAGCGCGAGTTGGCAAAGGATTGCCGGTCGCTGGCCCGTTTCGATCTCAAAGGCATCCCTGCGATGGCCGCGGGTATGGCACGCATCGAGGTGAAATTCCTGATCGACGCCAACGGCATCCTGCATGTCTCCGCGCGCGAACAGCGCAGCGGTAAGGAATCCGAAATTCGGGTCCAACCTAGCTACGGCCTCACCGATGAGCAGGTCGAAGGCATGATCCTCGACTCTTTCGACAGCGCCGAAGAAGATTTCCGGCAGCGTCAGGTCATCGAAGCCCGCAACGAAGCCGCGACCATCCTGGCAGCGCTCGACAAGGGCAAGAAAAGTGCAGCCTGGGGTCACCTGACCACCGATGAAAAGAAAAAAATTGCGAAGATGGAGAAGGCCTTGATCGCGGTGAAGTCCGAAGACGATTACCAGGCCATCCGCAAAGCCATTGATGCGCTCAACCAGGGCACAACACGTTTGGCCGAGTTGATGATGGACAGCGCCGTCTCCACCGTCCTAAAGGGCAAGACCATGGACGAAGCCGATATGGGCGAAGGCCCCACGGCTCCGCATCCCATGGCGAAAGCAGAATTTGAGTAGCGCCGGCGTCCCGCCGGCCTCGGGCAGCGCGGGCGGGACGCCCGCGCGACAGCCGCCGGGGACGGCGGCGCTACAATTTCAAAGAGGAGTAGTGATGGCAGAAGAAAAAAACCAAGGCGCCGGCACAGCCACCGAAGAGGCACCCGGCGAAAACATGATCGGCGAAAACACGGTACAGATCACGTTCCTGCCCGAAGGCAAGACGGTGCAGTTTGAGCACGGCAAGCTGCCTTACGAAGATCATGGCAAGGAAGAGTCGATTCTCGACATCGCGCTCAACTACGGAGTCACGCTCGACCACGCCTGCGGCGGCAATTGCGCCTGCACCACCTGCCACGTCTGGATCAAAGAGGGCGCCGAAAATCTTTCTCCTATGGACGACGATGAAGCCGACCGTCTCGACATGGCCGCCGACTTGCAGTTAAACTCACGTCTTGGATGCCAGGTGCAGATCGCGAAGCCGGGCAAAGTCGTGGTTGAGATTCCCGCCTGGAACCGGAATTATATTTCGGAAGAACATCACTAGGAACAGGTTTCCAAAGTTTCAAGGTTTCGAGAGTCAAACCCGGCCGCGCAAAGTACCCGCTGGAGATTTTGAACTCTGAAACCTCTCAACCTCGCACTTGAGGAACTCTTGATGCCTAAATCTCTCACCTGGGACGATGCCGAAGACATCGGCATTCTGCTCTCGGAAATCCATCCCGAACTCGATCCGCTCACCGTCCGCTTCACCGACCTGCACCAGTACGTCACCCAACTGCCTGCCTTCAAGGGCGATCCCGCAGCCTCCAACGAAGGCAAGCTCGAAGCCATCCAGATGGCCTGGCACGAAGAATTCCAGGACCGCACCCAGGGATAAGCGCAGACCAACTGGTCTATCCATCGGCCGCGGCCAGCCTCCTGCAAATCCTTCCTTCCCAGTTCCATCTGCGATCTTTTTACATTCCCTCGACAATTCGCTCCCCTGCTCAAATTAACCTCGCTTCGCTGCTGTTGCTGCGACGACTCGCACGACAAGCGCTCGTCGCAGCCATCGGCATCTCTCTCCGTCCAACTGCAAAGGGCACGGCGCTTTAGCCGTGCCCTATTTCTCGTCTAGATTTCGGACTTCTTGTTTCAGGTCGCCGATCTTCACTACCCCAACGTAGCCGGAACCGGCTCTTCCACGCTGGCTTCGCGCAGAAA
>Ga0302177_10000234_pt1 | contig 44882 bp, 35 predicted proteins | sample I_Palsa_E1_2_FD_198780 | JGI IMG/M metagenome (GOLD analysis project Ga0302177, IMG submission 198780) | Peat permafrost microbial communities from Stordalen Mire near Abisko, Sweden - I_Palsa_E1_2 | ecosystem: Environmental > Terrestrial > Soil > Palsa > Peat permafrost | place: Sweden... | reverse complement strand
AGCGGTAGCTGCGATGCTCGGGGTCCCGACCGCTGACCCGTTGCCGCCCAAACAGGTAGGGCTCATCTGGGCCAGCGTATACGCCGCTGGCGTCATGGAACACCTCGCTGATCTTGACGCCGCGACCCAGCAACTCAGCGCGGGTCGCCTCGATGTCGGAGACGATCAGATATAAGCCCTGTGCGGAACCGGGGGCCGCCGCGGTGACGTTCTTGCCGAAGATGATCGAGCACCCCGAGCCCGGCGGCGTAAACTGGAGCACGCGGAAGTCTTTACCGCTGTCGTAGTCGGCGTCGAGCCTCCATCCGAGCTTCTGGTAGAACTCCTTCGCGCGGTCCACGTCCGAGACCGGGATGACGATCACCTCGAGCTTCATGTCCACTGTCCCGACACTCGCGTCATACTTGTGTTCGCTCATACTCGCGCCTGTTTGACTCATTTTGATTCTCCTTTCGAGTAGCCGTTTAGGCATAACTTTGGATTGCAGCCTCGGAGCCTTCCCGCTCCAGAATTTAACACGGGTTTGACAAACGGCAGGCGAGCGCGGCGCGGCAAAATCTGTTGCGGTCGTCAATACCTGTCGGCTAGCATACGTCGATCATGAAACGCTGGAATCTGATTTTCTCCTACTGGTGCTGGCCGCGGCGCTGGCGATTGCCGCCGGCGTTTCGATGCTGCACAACGGCTTGAGCGCACATGCCACACCGACGGCGATGGAAGCGATGCTGGCGCGAAACGCCCGCCACCTGGCGATTCCGGCGAATGCCCGCAACGAGCACAACCCGGTCACGCCGTCCGATCAGAATCTTCAAGAAGCGATGGCGCACTTCGCGGATCACTGCGCACCGTGTCACGGGAACGACGGCAGGGGCGATACCCTGTACGGCAAAGGCTTATACCCGAAGCCGCCGGATTTGCGCTTGGCGGAAACGCAAAAGCTTTCCGACGGCGAACTATTCTGGATCATCGAAAACGGAATCCGCTTCACTGGCATGCCGGCCTTTGCCCCCCACGGATCGCAGGACGACTGGAAACTGGTACTCTTCATTCGGCATTTGCCGCAACTGACGATCGAAGAACGCACGGAGATGGAGCGCGACAACCCGAAAGGGCTACTCGAACACGAGAAAGATCATCATTAGTGAGGGTTGGCATTGAGGGTCGGCGCTCTGTCGAAGAGACCCCAACATCCTGTCCGTTTTTCAAACTGGTCGCTAGCTCCTGTGCAGTCACATAGTCGGAGAAGTGGTTTTGGCCGGGATTCCACTGGTGTCGCCAGATCGGTCAATACCAGCGTTTGTCGGTACTAATCCGACGGAAGCACGGATCACTTCCAGGTTGCCCGTTATCCACTCCGCAAGACGTTCCAAAATAGCGGTTCAATCAGCATGAGCTTTTGCCGACTTCGCCTCGCTACCGAGCGACCTAAATGCGTCCTGGATAATGGGAGCTCCAAACGGGGCGCCCGTGGCTCCGCCATCCACCATCAGCTCGACCGCGTTGACATACGAAGAATCGTCCGACGCGAGGAAGAGCACGGCTTTGGCAATTTCTTCCGGCTCGCCCCAACGGCCCTGCGGAACCGCAGAAGAGAAGAACTTCGCCAACTTGGCGGAATCTTCGGCGGAAGCAGAGGCGCGGGGCCCGCGCTTCCAAATGGGAGTTTTGATCGCGCCTGGTGCGACGACATTCACGCGAATGTTACGCGGCGCCAGGTCGGCGGCGATGGAACGCGCCATCGAGACGAGACCACCCTTGGTGGCTGCATATGCGGCGACGCCAGGTTGACCGAGATAGTTATGTACCGACCCACTAAAGATGATGCTGCCGTTGTCGTTCAGCAGAGGGGCCGCTGAATTCACCGTAAAGAAAGCGGCACTGAGGTTGGTGTGGATCACGTTCTCAAAAATGGCCTCGTCGGTCGAGCCGGTAGGAGTCCGGCCGGAGATGCCGGCATTGGCGAAGACAATGTCGAGCTTCCCGAAATCTTTGGCCAGGGCTGCGAAGAGCCGCTTGCGATCTTCCGCAATGGTGACGTCAACGCTGTAGCCACGCGCGCTCGATCCAAGTTCGGCGATCGCTTCATCGAGCGTCTTCTGGTCGCGACCAGTAATGGCGACCTGCGCGCCCTCGGCAATGAAAAGTCGGGCTGTGGCAAGGCCAATGCCACTGTTGCCGCCGGTAATAAGAGCCTTCTTGCCTGTGAGCTTCACAATGCCTCCTTTTGTAGAACCGGCATCAGAAATGATGCCCGTCATACATATGGTTTGATGACCAACATAGGATGACCATCATAGATGGAGGGTGCAAGAAAAAATATGCGCTATCCCGTCGAAGAGACCGCCGCAAAACATGAACGGATTGTGAAGAAGGCTTCCCGCCTGTTCCGTGGACGGGGATTTGAGAACGTAACCGTGGCCGAAGTGATGAAGGCCGCCGGCTAGGGATGCCCCGGCACATCGTATCCCTGAGTCGTTGAGGTAGTAATCCAAAAAGACGGGTGGAAGCAAGCAGAGTTCGAGGGGCGAGCGGGGAGCGAGCCGCTCGATGATCTGCCAGGGACTCTGATTTTGTTTGTGAGAGTTGGGGCGCGCCAGATTGAAGTACAGCTGGTAGGTGTGGACCTTGGCGAGGAACTCGCCGCGGCTGGAGAAGTCTTCGAGGTCGAAGAACTCGTCTTCTTCCAGGGTGTCAGGAGCGCAAAAACAGGCATTCACAGTTACCGGGCATAGTTACCGCGAGGTTCTGTCGCTCCAAGCCACTGGTCTACGAGGGTTTAGAATTTTGGCTGGGAGGCCTGGACTCGAACCAGGATAGCCAGATCCAGAATCTGGAGTCCTGCCAATTGGACGACCTCCCAGTAGTTGAAACAACTGGACTTACATCATGCCACGGCTAGCGCTTCAGGGTCAAAAGGGCCGGACTCGGTGGTTTTTCCGCTAATTCCTAGAAACGAAATCGGGCACCCTTTCGAGTTCGCTACGCATGAAATCACTCCATATCCGTATAGAGAGTTGGCTATCTCATCGGTTTGTGCTTTGCGCCTCCCACCGACAATCTGCGACGCTTGCAATATCGCTTGTCCAATCCAACAAAACCCTTGCAAATCAGGCTTTTCCAGCGATCGATGGACTCGCGACAATGCCCGCGTTCCTGACGACCAGACAATTGCTCCACCTTAGCTAGGTATCGGGCAATCACACACTGGAGGAATCAAATGAGCGACGAAATCGAGAAAGCTGAATTGGTCAACGCCGAGCAACAGAAGCAGCTCGACGAGAAATCACTTGATGAGGTTGTTGGCGCAGTTGCCGCAACAACGACGAGGATGCGACAACGCCTAATTGGAAACCAAATCAGCCAGGTCGCGATTAGAATCCGAAAGGACATCTGACAGCAACGGTTTGCGTAGCGGACGGCTGGGATACTTAAGATTGTGGACGCGACGTTGTCCCCGCCGTTGCCGCTGGCCGCGTTCCGCCCTTGGCAACCATCTGCCCTTGCTTCATGGTGAACTGTTGATCTCCCCAGGTAATTCGGTTGGAAGCGAAGCTCGCAAGGTAAACCACGAAATAAATCGCATCGCGCAGGGGCACCAGCCAGAGCCTTTTGCGTAAGACGTCGTCGCCAACGCCCCAGACCCCCACGGTCCACGCCATGGCCAGACGCAAAACCAGGTATCCAACCAAATACCCGGCGGCGATCGATTTGTTTGGCGCAACTAGCGCGGCGGCTACCACCCAGGGCAACCCCAGTGTGAAAATGACTCCGAGATAGGACACTGGCCGACACAGCCGCACGGTGCGAGCCCAACGAACCTGATGATTCCAGAATCCTCGCGCCGTCTGCGCCGGATACATCGTCCAAACCGGTTCGTGCGACAGAAGAACCTCGCCGCCCGCTTTCACGATTCGATGGCCAAGCTCATAGTCATCGGAGTGCATGTTCACAATCGCTGCGAAACCCCCGATTTGCTCCAGCCACCGCCGCGTAGTCACGATTGACGCGCCCAGCGCAAAGGTCATGCCTTCCATCCACTCAGCAACCAGCACACCGGCAAAAAAGTCGCTGGCAGCCCCTACCGCTTCGAGTTCGGCGCCAAGATTTTTCTCGGCGATAGCGCGATAGAACGAAGTGACCGCACCAACGCGCTGATCGGCAAACGGCGCGACAACTTTACGCAGGTATTTCCGACCGACTCGCACGTCTCCATCGGTGAGTACCAAAATGTCGTGCCGGGCCTCGCGGGCAAGGGCGATCAGGTTGCTCACCTTGCGATTCGATCCAACCTGCTCGGATCCAGAAATCAGCCGAATGGCGAGTGCGGGAAACTCGGCCGCTAGACGTTGAATCAGCGCCACCGCCGCATCCGAATCATCATTTACCGCGAACAAAATCTCGTAGTCCGGATAATCCTGGCGGCAAAAGCTGGCGAAATTTTGATACGAACCGAAGTCGACGCCGTACACCGGCTTGAGCAAACTGACCGCCGGGGTGAAGGAAGAACTGTCGCTATCCCGTCTGCGAAAGAAGCGAAGAGCAGCCAGACACGCAGTCACGTAGTAGAGCAGCGGGGCTACAGCCAGGATCAAGACGGCGTAGCGAATGATCATGAGGAGAGGGAACGACATAGGTTCAGGACGAGGCCCTGGCGGTATGGCAACAGCTATGGTCAAGGTTTTGGCGAAATGGACACATAGGAAGGCCCAGAGACTCGATACACCGATCCACGCCATGCCACGGTATTATTGAAATAACTGGCGACATACACTAAAAAGTTCAACGCGTCGCGCATTGGAACTAGAAAAATCTTGCGCCGCACAATCTCATCTTCCAGAAGGCGCACGCCGATCATCCAGGCGACGGCTAGTCGGAGCGCGAGATAGGTAAGAAGATATCCGGCGGCCAGCAACGGCGAAGGCGAAAAAATAGCACCAAGAACCGCCCAGGGAAGCCCAAACGTCGTCACCATTCCCAAATAGCCTAGGGGCCGAAGATGGCGAAGCATGGTAGCCCAACGCAGTTCGTGCAAAAACAAATCGCTCCAGGTTTCCGGAGGGAAGACCAACGATACCGGTTTGCGCATCAGCGCCACTCGATATCCTAGACCGACAATGCTATTACCCACCGCGAAATCATCCGAATGATGATTGACCATTGCTTCCCAGCCGCCAATCTGGAAGAGGTGCTGCTTCGTCGTGGCCATGGTCCAGCCGAGCGCAAAATCAAGCTTCCCGAAGGTTTTCGCTACCAATGTGCTCGCCGAGGAATCTGTCGGCACTCCGACCGCATCCACGTCCGCCGCCCAGGTGCCGCCGCTGATGCCACGAAAGAAGGCGGTTACCATACCGACCTGCGGATCGGCAAAGTTGGCCACCGCGTCACGCAGATAGTCCTGCTCGACCCGAACATCGCTGTCGTTCATAACCAGGATGTCATATCGGGCTTCCTGCACCAGGCGTATCAAACTGCTTACTTTGGGATTGGCGCCGCGTTGTTCGATCTCGGTAAAAAGTCGAATGGCTCGATCCGGGAACTCTCGCTGAAGTTTCTGGATTAGCGGAACAACCGTATCCTGGCCGTCGGCCACTGCAAACAGAATTTCGTAAGCCGGATAGTCCAGAAGGCAAAAACTCCTGAAGTTTTCGTAGGCGCCTTGGTCCACTCCCCGGACCGGCTTCAGGATGCTAACCGGCGGAGAAAAGCTAGGATCGAACGGCGGCAACCCATGGACCTCCCTGAAGTGCTTCCACCCGCTGTAAATCGCGACCAGGTAATACACGAAAGGGGCCAAAGGCAACAGCAAAATCAGCATGCGCAGAGCTTGCAATTTCGTCCTTCCCCTGGACCTGAAATATAGCGACGCCACGAGCGGTGCTGCCGGGAACAGGCTTTTGCAGGGATTTGTGGTTTGCGAGCCGGGCCTTCATCACATGATACACTTTTTCAGCGCATGAATAAAAAACTGCGGAGCTCAACTCCCTGCCCTAAAGGTTGCAAACCGCGGAGGCCGTCGCTGCCATGCTGCTGGGTGGCCTACCCTTGCGGGTTTGCTTCTCCCCAGGGTGGGTTATTCCCGGCTTTTCCGATCCATGCCACCCTTGATGATCGCCCTTAACCGCACCCATTTTTTGCACCTCCTAGCCGTTGCTCTCCTTTGGATCTGCATTTATGTGCCCGGATTTCTGCGCCCGGCCCTGTTCGATGACGCCGATTCTGCGCACGCCGAAGCCGGTCGCGAAATGTTGACGCTTCACGACTGGGTCACCTTGCACGAAAACGGCATTCGCTATTTGGAAAAAGCTCCGCTTCCGTACTGGGCGATGGCGGTGAGCTTCCGCATTTTCGGTGTAACCCAATGGTCGGCGCGTTTGGCCCAGGGTCTCGGTGTCTTGCTGCTGTCGCTGTTTTTGATTTGTATAGGTCGGAAATTCCTAACGGAGGAAGCCGGTTTCTGGGCCGGCGTCGTCTGTGTCACCTCGTTCGGACCATACCTTTTTACTCGCGTTCTTATACCCGATCTCATCGTCGGCTTGTGGATCGGAGTCGGTCTGTATTTTTTCTTGCAGGGATGGCGAGAGCAACGTCCGTCGCTTGTCTCGTGCTGGGGACTCGCGGCAAGCGTTGGGATAAATGTGCTCACCAAAGGACTCATCGGATTGGTTTTTCCGGTTGCGATTGTCGTCGTTTTTCTGCTCCTGGTCGGTGATCTGCGCCATCTTCTGAAGATGCGGCTAGTCTCAAGCACCCTGGTTTTTCTCGCGGTTGCGGCCCCTTGGCACATACTCGCCGCGCTGCGCAATCCTCCGGCGGGTCAAGCCAAGGGCTTCTTGTGGTTCTACTTCGTAAACGAGCACTTTTTGCGCTACCTGGGTAAGCGCTATCCCGTCGATTACGGCACGTTTCCGCTGGTTTTATTTTGGGTCATGATTTTTGTGTGGTTATTGCCTTGGAGCGCCTTCTTGCCGCAAGCGCTGGGTCAGGTGCGCCTACGGCTGTTAAGAACTGCAGAGATGCGCCGATCGCCGGAAGCGGTTCTGCTGTTATTTTTTGTGTGGGCCATCGTAATTTTATTGTTCTTCAGCTTTTCAACGCGGCAGGAATATTACCTGGCGCCTGCGCTCCCCGCGATTGCATTGCTCTTGGGAAGTTGGCTGGCGCGAGAATCGCAAGGCGATTACGGGGCCGGTGCCGCGAGATCTGGGCGCTTTTCGGCAACCGTGTTCCTGGGCATCGCTTTGGTGATCTCCGCGGCTACTTTGACGCTGGCGTTGATTTCCCATCCACCACCGAGTGGTGTTGGGCTTGCCGATCTCCTGAACAAGAATCCGGACGCGTACGTATTGTCGCTGGGACATTTCCTCGATCTTACCGGCAGTGCCATGAGTATGTTTCGGGGACCGCTACTGGGAACTTCGGCAGCGTTCCTGTTCGGCGGCGTGTTGGGTTGGCTTCTGCGTCGACGGGGGAATGTCCGTGCAGCGAATTGGGCGTTGATCTTGATGATGTGCGTGTTTATCGAGTGCGCACACCTGGCGCTGGGTGTTTTTGCGCCGGTGTTGAGTTCGAAGGATTTGGCTACCTCAATCCAAGAAGACTTCCAGCCGGGCGACAAGATTGTTTGCGACGGTGAATACGCAAACGCATCTTCGGTGAATTTTTATACTGGCCAGCAATTGCTAATTTTCAACGGGCGCGTGAATGGCCTTTGGTACGGCTCGCAATTTCCGGATGCGCCGCCGATTTTTCTGGAAGCCGTGGACTTAGCCCAACTGTGGAGCAAACCTGGAAAATTGTATTTCGTAACTGCCGCCGAAGAACGACGTCAATATCTAGAAAAAATCGGTCCTACCTATGAACTTGCCAGAGCGGGCGGCAAATTCGTATTCACGAATCGCACGGCGTCTGCCGCGAACGCCCAGTAGACTGCTAACCTGCGGCGACTAGGGCGACGCCGGCGCAGACCATCAGGACGCCGGCCCATCTGGCGGCGGTCACTTGCTCTCTCAAGATGAATTTTGCCCCTAGGGTGCCCACCACGTAGTTAAGCGCCGACGCTGGGATCACGAAACTAATGGGATCCCACGACAGCAAAACCAGCAGAGCGTAAAATGAAAGCGCCATCAGCGGAACGCCAGTCCAAAACCATCCGTTGCGCAGAGCGCGGAGGAGAAAAACCGCGAGCTCTTTTGGACGAAGCCTCTTCGGCTCTCCGATGGTTTTCATTCCCAAAGTGATGGCAATTTCGCCGCCGGTGCTGGCAAAAATCAGGACCCCGAGCATCAAAATGCTGCGAATCAATCGGCGGCCTCGCTAACCGCCACGGTTGTGGTGCTTGGCCGGGTCTGTCCGACCAGCAGTACCCCTAGGCAGATCAGCGCAACGCCGATCCACCGGCGGGGCGACACACTTTCGTGCAGGAACACCACCGCTAAGAGCGTGAGCAGCGCATATCCGAAGGCTCCAGCTGGCATCACGTAGCTGTAATCAGCCCAGCTCAACACCGTCATGTAGCTAAACATAAAGCCCGAGAGGAAAAGAATTCCGATCCAAATGGTGCCGTTGGTCACCGTCAAAGCGAATGCGTGGGTCACCCCGACAAGAGAAACCGGCACGGCACCGATCTGGTTCATGCCGCGTTTCAGCAGTAAGTCGCCAACATTGGCGCATACCACCATCGCGAGGATCATGACCAACGTCTTGATCCGCAGCCGCAAATCACGGTTCATGGTTTGCGCCTGCGAATCACCCTTGCACAGCTGTGCATCGGAATTGATTCGGAAAGCGGAAAGTAGTCTGTTTCCATGTTGATGGGACGAAGTGCTCACGGAGCGAGCCGTGTCGAGTGCCGGCTCTCGAGATTGGGTATGACCCACCCAAGTTTTTTCAGAACCATTCATGCTAAAGAAGGTTTGAAATACCCTATTTTGAGGCACTTCTGCATCTGTTCAATCTAAGCTGCTTAGAGCCGGTTTCCTTCGCCGCTGGCCGAATGTTTGGCTCTAAGCTGATTAGTCGTTTCCGGAGGACGTTCCGGGTACGGCGATCATGGGCTTATCGATATCGCCGCCCTGCCGAACCCATTTCCAGCGCTCAGAACGGAGTTTCAGGAAGGAAGTAGCTTCGTGATAGAGGCGCTTGCGCTCGTTGCCATCCCAAAGAGCTTCGCGAACGATGCGCCACACGACCTTAGGGCGGAAGTAATACTCATCGTAGAAGCGGTTCACGCCGCCCATCATCTCCGCCTTGGACAGGTGCGGATACTCAATGTGGGGCAATTGATGGCCGCCGGAGTCGGCGAGAGCTTCGATCTTCAGGAAGCCCTGCTGGGCCATGGTGTCATGGAGTTCGGTGCCGGGCATGGCGTGAGCCAAAGAGACTTGAATGGTTTCGCAGTCGAGCTCCTTGGCAAAGTCGATGGTCTTCTGAATGGTTTCGCTGGTCTCACCGGGCAAACCGATGATGAAGTCCCCGTGGACGCGAATGCCGACCTTGCGGCAATTCTTCATGAAAGTGCGAGCCATTTCGATGGTCGCGCCTTTCTTGATGTTCTTAAGGATCTGGGCATCCCCGGACTCGAAGCCGACGATGAAGAGCCGGGCGCCGCCATCGGCCATGGCCTTGAGGGTTTCATAGTCGCTATGGACGCGAGCGGTCGAAGACCAACGGAACTTGAGCGGCTTGAATTTTCCAGCGAGATCGAGAACCCGATCCTTGCGGATATTGAAGGTGTCGTCGTCGAAGAAGATTTCCTTCATCTGTGGGAAATATTCGAGGGTCTGCTTCACTTCGCGGGCGACGTTTTCGGTCGAGCGGGTACGCCATGCGTGGCCCGAAATGGTCTGGGGCCACATGCAGAAGGTACAAAGCGCTGGACAGCCACGCGTGGTGTAGAACGAAACGTAAGGATGCAGAAGGAAAGGAACGTTGTAGCGCTCGATTTGAAGATCGCGTTTGTAGATATCGGTGGCGAAGGGCAGTGCGTCCAGCTCTTCGGTATGAAGCTGGGGACGAGACGCGTTGTGGACGATTTTGCCGTCTTTGCGAAAGCTGACACCCATAATTTCAGCCAAGGGTTTCCCGTGGGCGTACTCAACAACGGAATGGTCAAATTCGCCGCGAGTCACAAAATCGATGTCCTCGCTGGCCATCAAGGTTTCGTCTGGCTTGATGTGGCCGTGGGGTCCAACGAAAGCAATTTTTAGGCTGGGGTTGGATTCCTTGATCTTGCGAATGAGCTTGACGTCGCTCTCAAATCCGACCGTGGAGGTGAACAGGATCAGAAATTCGTAGTCCTTACAAATGTCGACGGTTTGCTGCCAGTTGACCTTGTGCGGGGAGGCGTCCAGCAAGCGGCTTCCGGGAATCATGCCCGCCGGATAGGTGAGCCAAACCGGGTACCAATAGGACTCAATCTCACGGGTAGCAGGCCAGCGTGAGCTCGCGCCGCCGTCAAAATTCTCAAAACTGGGCGGATTCAGTAACAGCGTCTTCATTACGTCCGGCATTCTTCACCCTCAGCCTTCTCAAACTGACAATCGATTTGGTATGTTTGTCCGATGCTCAGCCGCACTGGTCCGATACCACCCGGCGAGCAAGAGTCCCCTATATGTGTAGCACCTAGTTTACCGGAGTTCGTCAGGGTGCTCCAATGCTTTCTGCGAACGGGGAATCCGCGGCGCTCAAGGGCTAACTGATGCATTAAGCGGGACTTGCGCGAACTGTGGGACCGACCCTAGCCAAGGCGATCACCTCGTCGCGCCGCACTTTCTCGGGATTCGGACACAGCGACTGGCCGGAACCGAAAGAATTCGGGTGTACATTCGAAGGCCTGGAGGCGTATTGGAAAACGCGGCGCGCCTTTTGGGCTGACCGCGCTGCAACGAAAGTGCACTTTGCTCAAATCTCTATTGCTGACGACGACCCGGATCCGCCACGTCGGGAACAATCCCAACGTGGAACGCTCTGACCTGGATCTCTGGACCGATGGATTTTGCTTCTCCGTCAGCGCGGCCGACATTCAAAGCAGCCCCTTCTTACGACTACCGCACGGACGTGGACGCCTACCCCAAGTGGCAGGCTCGTAGGGCAAATTCGACCGGTGTTCGATCTTTCGGAACCCGAAGCCTACCGCCGCGACGTGCCGAAAGCCGAAGTTCAGGTCCTCAACGCGAGCCATTTCGCTCTCGGTACCGCAGCCGAGCAGATCGCGCAGCTCGTGCGGACCTTCATGAAGTTCAGATGTGCTGCTACGATCCGAGGGTAGCCCGGAAGATGCGAATTCTGGCGGTGCGGGCTAACCAGCTCTATGAACCAACGCACCGCGAGGGCACCAGGACGGGGCGCGCCGTTAGGCTAGGGCCAGATTCAGATTCTCGATCGCCTCGTCGATCTCCGCGGTGTTCTTGTAGCCGACTGTAACGCAATCGACACCCGCGTTTTTGAAGGCGAATTTCATGGCCGCTTGGCGTTCCTCGCGGTTGAACGTGCCCTCACCCACAAGTTTCATGCTGATTACGCCCATTCCTTCTTTGCGTATCTGTCTAACGTGGGTGACCACTTCGGGGACGTTGCCTAGTCCCTCGGTGTTGTAATCTTCGGCATCCATTCTGGTGCCCTTGTGATTCACCCGGATCATGGCGATGTCCAACCACTTGTTTCCAGGCATTTGGCGCAATGCCGGAAGCCCATGAACCGACGCGCCGTGGCTTAGAATCGCTTTCTTCGACTCCGCTTCCAGGATTCCGTCTTGCCATCTGCGGGTGTCCGCGGGCCACATTGCGGTGTGTTGCCAGTGCAGCAGCATGATGTCGAAGTATTCGGTATTCGCGGTCCTGCGCAGTTCGTCAAATTTCTCTTGCGGATTCACACCTTCCCGGGTGGTCACCTTCGACATCATGCGATAGCTTTCGCGTGGAATGCCCTTCAGGGCCACTCCGAGCATTCTGTGCATGTCCCCGTAAGACTCGGCAGTCTCGAAGAAGCGAATGCCGCGGTCGTAGGCGTAGCGCACCAGGTTCGTAAATCCATCTTGTCCCAACTCACGCTGTACCCGGCCGCTGAAGCTGCCGGTGCCAAACGCCAGCCGCGTCACCTCAACGTCAGACTTTCCGAGCGTTACCCAATCCGTGGCAGTCTGGACCGCGGCCCTGAGCGCCGGGACTCCGACGGCGGCAAGGGTGCCAGCGGCGAGTCCGGTCTTTAGAAATTCACGTCTGCTGTAGTGAGCCACGACACACCTCAAAAATTGGCGAATCATAACGAGCGTAAAGCAGCGGAGCTGGTGCTTCTGCGGAGCCGACCGGGTTTCCAAATGCCATGACTAGACCATCGTATTACGAAAATCGAATCAGGTATACCGCGCACACCGCACTCCTCTTCAGTCCAGTCTTCTGACGCGTGAACGGGCAATTCTGACCTTACAATCACCGTCGCGGAAGTACCTGATCATGAATGGCGGGGAAGGCGGTTGGCCGCATCGTGAAGGAATCTGCCAAGAGCATCGGGTGGCGAATTTTGGCGCCGCCGATCTTCGACCGATCTGGGCTCGGATCTGTCATCGGGAAGCGGGTTGCAGCAGATCTATTTTTTTTGGGGCACGTTTCGGTGCAAACTACCAAACGCTACCGTGACCACGCGTCAACCCAAGGTTCAAACTCAACTCGGCCGGGCCGCAGTCCGGATCTTTGCAGCCAACGAACGCATAAACCAAATTCTTATCGGACATCTCGATCCTGCCGCTTGGAGAGCCAAACCTCCCGGCAAGGCCCGCACCATTGTGGCGATCTTCACACATATGCACAATGTCCGCTCCAAGTGGATCAGGCTTACAGCTCCGCACCTGAAGGTTCCAGCACAGCTCCATCGCGCGCATTGCACGCCGCAGCAAGCTCGCGCGGGATTGGCCGAGAGCGCCGCTCGCTGCGCGGAGATGCTCGCTGAAGCGCTCGGCAGCGGTGAGGGCCGCGTCGAGGAATTTCGCAGAGACGGCTGGGCTCGGCCTTGGCCGGTTGGCCCGGAAATGCTGTGCTACATGCTTTCTCACGAAGCTCACCATCGCGGTCAGGTGTGTATGCTCGCGCGTCAGCTCGGATTTCCGTTGCCAAAGCAGGTGGCGTACGGGATCTGGAATTGGGAAAAGCTGTGGGAAGAGTGCGAGTCGCCCCGCGGTCCCGGCTACGATTGTTAAGGAATCGCTCAAGGACATGCCACCCCGGGGATGGGCGGCGACGGTGAAGACATTGCGCCCCCACCTCCTGGCTCCAGGGGCATAATGCGGTTCAGGTCGATCACTGCTGCCGTCATCGGTTGTGACCCGGGTGTAAAAGCTGTTTGATCCTAAGTCCATGACATTGTTGGCACCCACATCTAAACGGCGCCGGTGTCTGACGCCCCTGTCCTCATTGGTCAAAGTGTTCGCACGATCGCCTCTTTGAGAAACATGGGTAACGCCAGGCCCGGGCGTCGACGAGACCCGCTTGTCGGTCTCAAATTCCTGTGCGCTGATTCAAACTGGCGGCAAGGAGCCGGCGCTCGCAGAGCGGAGTAATTCCCAGATTTGGTTGATCCAGTCCCCGTGTTCGGGCTTCATCAGAACCGATCGTAAGACCGTGAGAGTTTCGCGGTCAGCGCGGATGTTGGGCGGGAGGTCTGCGAAAAGACATGCCGGGAGTTCGGCGACAGCGAGGTGCAGGCCTCGCTCAGCGGCGGAGGCAAAAATTTGCCGCGACCGAGCGGAGATTTCGTTCAGGCTTGGGGCCCGCGGGGCAAAGGTGACAATATCCAGCTCGGGCTCGAAGGCGGCAACAAACTCATCGTCCGCTTTCAGCCTTTGATGCAACGCCAAAGCGGCCTCCCTGCCCCGCTCCAGACCTACAGCGAAGTCACCATCGCGAATTAATGGCAGGAGTTTCTGCGTAGCCCAGAGCGCCGCGGCCGCCGCTCCCGGGCGAGAGCACTCCAAGCTGATTTCACCCAAGTGCAAATCGTCGGAGCTGAAATAGGTGTAAGGAGAATCGTGTTTGTAGAGCCCACCGACCGACGCATCGCGGAATAGAACGCAGCCGCATCCGTACGGTTGCAAGCCGTGCTTGTGTGGATCGATGACAATGGAGTCGACCGAGGAGAGGCGGGAAAAAGCGGTGGCAGCGGGTGGCGCCAGATTGCGGGCCAGGCCGAAATAACCGCCATAGGCGGCGTCGGCGTGCACGCGAAAGTCGTATCGTTCGCGCAAGTGGAGAATATTAGGAAGCGGATCGACGGAGCCGGTCGCGGTGGTGCCCATGGTGGCAACGACGGTGCCCACGTTACCCTGCCGCAGCAGGTCTTCCAGAGCATTCACATTCATTCTGCCAACGGAATCTACCGGAACACCCTCGAACTCGAGGCGTAGAACGCCGCTGACTCTTGCGTGGGTATAGTGTGCCTGGCTGCTTGCGACGATTTTCTTTCCGGGTCGCAACTGGCCGGCAACCCACAGAGCTTCCAGATTAGCTAGGGTGCCACCGCCGCAAAGGTGACCCAGCGCATCGCTCCAGCCGAACATTGCGGCGATCTCCGCAACCGCTTCTTTTTCCATCACCGAGGTGGCGCGCCCGCCATCGAGCGCGTGATTATTGGGATTGATGGACATCGCCAGGGAGTATGCCAACCTGGCGATCGGATGAGGTGGTTTGAGCATCTGGCCGGCGTACAACGGATGGAAGTACGGGTAGTTATCGCGGAGACGCACCGCGGTGGCCTCCAATACCTCGGCGATTCGGTCTGCGCCGGGCGCTTTCGGCGCGAAGTCAGGAAGGGATGTAAAGCCTGCGTCGAGAATCTTAAAGGCCTGGACCAGCGCGCCTAAGTGAGATTGGTCGATTGGCATGCGATTACCGGAGAAATTGAAGGAACCTACCGCCAACTGACCCCGCTGCGCTGGAAACGCAATCTATTGCCGAAGTTCTTATTGCCATACTTTGTCCAGTTGACCAGCAATTTGCAGTAGGTCTAACTGCGCTTGCTGACGCTGGAAGTTGGCCTCGAGATAGGCCATCCACTTTTCGTTTTCTTCGAGGCGGGCGCGCTCGACGTCGCGCAAATTTGTGCGGCCTTCGCCGAATTGAGATTGCAGAACGCTCACATTCTGCTGCGCAAGCTGCAACTCCAGCCGCGCAACATCCTTCGCGGCATCTTTTTCGCGCAGCCGCCGCGTCTTTTGCCGCATGGCGGCGCTCACTTCGTTCCGCTGACTCGCCAGCTTGGCTTTGGATACGTCGAGATTCACTTGGGCGAGCGCGATACTGGCCTTGGTCTGCGCGCTGAAGATGGGAACCTGCACTTGCACGCCGACGTTCACATTGTTGCGCTGAAAGGTCTTGAAAAAGTCCAGATAGTTATTGAACTGAGCGAGCAGGCTATAGATTCCAACCAGTTGGACGGTCGGATAGTATCCGCGCTTCTCGCCCTCCAGGCGAAATTGCTTGGCGCGGACGTCAGCCTCGCCTGCCAACAGCGACGTATTGCTCTGCATCGCCAGCGCTACCAAATTTGCGCCTTCCTGTTCGGCTTCGCCGGGCAGCTCCTCCGGCGCTACATCAATCGGCGAATCCTGCGCTATGCCCATCTGACTCCGAAGGAAAACTTCCAGTTCGTCCTGACGGCCTTCCAGCTGCAGAATTCGCTGGACCACGCGAGCTTTGGTAAGCTGCGATCGGGTAACCTCGACCGGCAGCTCCAGATTTTCTTTTTCGCGTTCCTGGGTTATGCCGAGAATTTTGTCAGCGCTTTCACCTTCTTTGCGTAGCAAATCCAGCGAGTGACGCACCATGACCAGTTCCAAATAGGCGGCAGCAGTTCGTGCGATCACTGCGTTTTGCATGTCGGCGACCACGATCTTCTGAGACCTGGCCTGCTCCTGCAGCTCCTTGGCCTGTCCGCGTAGCGGTCCATTTAGAAGTTCTTGCGTGTAGGTCAGGTCAAAAAGCGCAGGGGCACGCCCTCCGGGTGTTTCAGGAATTCCGTACGTGTAGCCGGCACCCGAGCCGGCGTAGAGGTTGGGTAGAAACTGCGCTTTGGTGAATAGCGCGGAGTGATCGGCCAGACTGGCTTGTAGTTTGACTACCTGGATGTCTTTGCTGTTCTGTAGCGCGAGTTCAACGGCGCGCTTTAGCGTGAGCGACACCGCAACGGCGGGGTCTTGGGCGCGGGATGGTTGAACAACGGCGAGTGCGACTACCGCTGCCACCGCACAAACCAACGGCCTGTAAAGCAGTGAGCGTTTCAGAGGTATCTGACGTTTCATGCGCTTCCCTTTCATCGCCGGCGCTCGTAGTTACTCATACCGAAGAGAGTCGATTGGCTGCATTCGCGCGGCTTGATTGGCGGGCAAATATCCGAAAAGCAACCCGGTTGAACAAGAGACCAAAAATGAGACCAGCACGCTGATCCCCGAAACTGGAACGCGCAGATTTCCGGGAAGCAGCGGCTGGATGGCGGCCGGGATCGCAAGTCCGATGAGGATGCCGATGATCGCTCCGCCGCCGCTGATCAAGAATGCCTCGATCAAAAACTGATAAAGAATTTCGCGATGAGCGGCGCCGATTGCTTTGCGAATGCCGATTTCGCGAGTCCGTTCTTTCACGGTTACCAACATAATATTCATGATGCCGATTCCGCTGATGAGCAGCGCGATGAAGGCAATCACCAGCAAGACGATGGTAAGTGCCAACGAAATATTCCGCGCCGCGCTTAAAATGGCCGCGAGTGTTTGCACGTCGTATTCGGCACCGATCGGGTGGCGCTCCTTCAGTACCCGACCCATCTGGCGTTCCACGGCGGGCACATCCTCGGGGCGGGTAGCTTGGGCATAGAGAACGCGAAGCACTTCGACGCCGGTGTAATACTTCATGAGCGTCAATGGGATGATCACCGATTCTTTTTGTATCTCGGATAAGCCGAAGGTGGCTACCCTCTCCTTGAAAACTCCGATGACCGTGAAGGTCAATTCTCCGAGTCGCACGGTGCCTCCGATGGGATTGTCCAACCCAAACAGACGATCGGAGAGTTCCTTGGTAATCAGGCAACTTTTGCTGCGCGTCTCCATGTCCGCTGAGTCAAAGTACCGGCCGCGAACAATCACCAAACGGCGAATGGTCTGAAAGCCCTGAGTTACTCCGATCAGATTGACGGGACGTTCTCTCCCGCTGACCACTACGGACATTTTCAGTTCGCGGGTACCGGCAACTTCGGTGATGCCGGGTACGGTGGCCTTGATGGCATTCATATCGTCCACGGTGAGTTCGTAGCTCAGTGGCTGGCCGATTTTTCCGGCATTGACCAATTCTACCCAGACGAGATTTGAACCGACACTTTCGATCTGTCCAATCACAAATTTCTGGCTGGTGAGCGCGACGGTGACCACCAGAACGATCGAAGCGCTGCCGATGATCACGCCGAGCGAAGTGAGCACCGCACGCAGCTTATTGCTGCGAAGAGCGTCGATAGCGACTGTTAGAGTTTCGCGCAGATCCATCATCCGCGTGAGCCTCCAGCCTTCGGACTGTGGGCGAGAAACGCTTGCACATCGATCGGGCCACCGGAAGCGCGGGTTTTTGTCGCGGTTCGTTGCAGGTTGCGCATCGGCATGGGCTTACATTGCTTTATGCAGGCGCTTGAGAGATTCACGCGAGACGTGGTTCTTGGGATCGAGCTTGAGCGCCGCTTGATATTCTTTCACCGCGTCCTGGGTCTTGCCTTCATTTTCCAGCAGATGGCCGAGCCAATTGTGGGCGTCCCAAAGACGCGGAAACGAACTGCGCGTTGGCGCCCGTTCGATGTATTCCCGGAGAAACCGCTCGGCGTCATCCACGTGCTCATTTCTTACAATATAGGCCACACCGCGGTAAAACTGCGCTCGCACGTCGTTGGGAGCAAGCTGTTCGCCGAGATTGGCGACTTTCAGTAGACGGTCCGGCTGGTCGTGCTTCACCGCGTAGTCCCCGATGTCATATACGAGAGCGGCTGATTGGGGATGGCTGTCGAGCGCTTTGGTGAATTCCGCGTCGGCTGCTGCGAAATCCTTCTTCTGCTTGCGACAATTACCGGCGGCGTAATGACCTTCCGCGGCATCCAGCTCCGCAAGTTTCGCGATTTCCGGCCGGGCTTTATCTTCACCCCCACCGACAATTGGGGGAGCGGCGCAATCGAACTCGATCAGCGATTGACGGGCAGAAAAATTATTGCTGTCGAGGCGCACCGCTTCCGCGAATTCTTTTCGGGTCTTGCGCGCAAGGGACATAGCCGAGAGCATCACCGCGTGCTCAGCCTTCTCGCCGTAGGCCCTCCCCAGCCATTCGTGGTACACGGAATTTTGCGGATCGAGCGAGACCGCTTTCTCGGCGCTGTTGATAGCGTCGTCATGCCGCTGCATTTCGGAATAGGTTTTCGTCAGAAGCAATTGAATTGCGGCGTTTCTCGGATCGTTTGTGGCGGCTTGCTGTAATAACTGGGCGGCTTGGGGATACTGGCTAGCTTCATAGGCCTCGCGCCCGGCCTTGAGAGGGTCTCCCGGATTTACGTCGGCGCGGGCCGACAGCAACGCCACCCCGCCAAGAACCATCATCGCCGCCGCGATGGTTCCAAGCCTGGGATGTTGCCTAATGCCCATCGCTCCGGCCGCGGACTGAGCTGGCATCGGTATTTATAACTCGAACGGCCATTCCGTCCCGCAAGTCGATGTCACCCGGAAGCGCGATCAGGTCGTCGTCGCGAATTCCGGAAAGCACTTCGTAATCGGTGGCGTCGGCAATTCCAACGCGGATTTCGCGGCGTTGCAGCTTGGATTTCGTCACTGAGAATTCGATGGGCTTGACCACGAACACAAAACTGTGAAGGTCTTCGGTTTCCACGGCACCACGAGGAACGGTCATCACGTTGTCCTGCTCTTTCGAATTAATGCGGACGTTTACATTGATATTCGGAAGCAACTCGAGCTTGGGGTTGCTGACCGCGCAGAGTAACTCACCCACACTTCGCGTGCCACGGGCAACCACTTGTTTTGGAATGACTTCGGTTTTCCCGATCCAGGTCTGATTGGGTAGGGCGTCCCAGGTAATTTTCACCGGTTGGTTAGGTTCCAACGCCCCGAGCTCGGGCTCGTCGATAAAAGCGCGAACTCGAATATCATGCAAATCGGCCATTTCACTGAGAAGATCGCCAACCCGCACATAATCCCCGGACTTCACCGGTAGGGAATACAGGGTGCCATTCGCGGGCGCGACGATGCGGCCATCGCGGACTTTTTCCTGTAGGGCAGCCACGGCGTTTTGCGCTTCCTGGACCTGCAACTGGGAGCGGCTCGCATCGAATTTCACGCCGCGGTCGAATTCTTGCTTGACCGCGGACAGTCGGGTCACTTCCACCTCCGCCTTAGCAAGGTCCAAATCGTTGGCGGTCAATTCATCTTTGGTGGCGGCCTGCTGCGCGATCAAGCGCTCCAGCGCGTCGTGATTGCGGCGCAAGCGGTCTCGGGTGGCCACGGCAGTCGCTAGAGCGCCAGAAGTACGTGCCGCCTCGTCCGGCCGCCCTCCGGAGGAGGCTGCACGCAGATCGTCCTCGGCGCGGAGCAGCTTCGAACGGGCCTCCGCGAGTTGGGCGCTGGCGTCTTTCACATTGAGTTCCATCAGGACCTGGCCTTTTCTTACCGATTGCCCCTCAACGACCCGAACACTCTCCACAAAGGTATCTAGTTGCGCGCGCATGACATAAGGGGAAATCGGCTCAACCTTGCCATTGCTGGAAATGAAGGCGACGATGTTTTGGCGCACCGGACGCACCGCGGTGATCTTGGCGACCGGCTGACGGCCGCTTAGGCGGATCAGTACGACAGCGCCAACCGCTGCCAACACCAGGAAGATTAAGATGCGATTTCGCAGTACGCGTTCCATACTCTCCGATTTTGCTCCAGCGGTTCGTTCCCCGCGAGCAGCCGCACAGAAATGCGCGAAAGCACATTCGCGCCGCGTATAGGTCCTCGAGATGACCCTTGGGTTGCTAGCCTCCGTCCGGAGGATGTCAAAGTACCTGATTGTAGCAACAGGGGCATACGTTTCCCTAGAGGGCATCGAGCGACGCAACTTTTGCTCGGATCTGGCCTGAGATTCCTGCGCGCTGATCAAAACGAGCGACGAACGATCACGGCGGGTGTCGACTAGCCGACGGGCATAGCGATGGAAGGCATGGAACTACCGGCGCGGTAAGGCGTACCACGGAAACCGTTTCCAGTTATTATCTCGGCGAGGCATCGCCCGCATGAACCTCGCGGCGCGCGACCCGAGGAAGACAAATGATCGAAGTCCGCAACCTCTGCAAACGTTTCCGCGACAAAACCAGGGGCGAGATTCGCGCGGTCGATAACGTCAGCTTTCGATGCCAGCCAGGCCAGATTTACGGACTGCTGGGAGCAAATGGGGCGGGAAAAACGACAACGCTCAGAATGCTGGCTACCATCCTGGAACCGAGCGACGGCACCGCGGTGGTTTGCGGCTATGACGTGGTGGAGCAGCCGACGAAAGTGCGAGCCAGCGTGGGATTTTTATCGACGGCCACGGCGCTGTATCCGCGTCTCACGGCCCGGGAGTTGGTTGAATATTTCGGGCGGCTGAACGGCATCGATGGTAGGCCGCTTAAGGAGCGCGTCGACGGAATTTTCGATCGGCTGGAAATGAATGGATTCCGTGACCGGCACTGCGACAAACTGTCCACCGGCATGAAACAAAAGACCTCCATAGCGCGGACGCTGGTGCACAATCCTGCGGTCATGATCTTCGACGAACCCACGCTTGGGCTGGATATCATGACCGCGCGTTCGATTATCAGCTTCATCCGCGAGTGCCGAGCTGACGGGAAGACCGTGATTTTTTCCACGCATCTCATGACTGAAGTCGAAAAGCTGTGTGATCTGATTGGCATTATTCACGGTGGAAAGCTCCTGACCGAAGGAACGCTGCCCGAGCTCCGCGAACAGTATCGCCAGAATGACCTCGAGGAAATCTTTGTTCAGGTGGTCGGAGCGGATCGAATGCCGCAGGAAACCCGCTGAACATGTCCGTTCGTAACATCGGCATCGTATATCGCAAAGAATTGAGGGAAGCGCTCCGGGACCGCCGAACTCTGGTGTCGTCCATCCTGGTCCCATTGTTTATCTTTCCGGTGTTGACGGTTGGCATTGGCTTCAGTGCGGCGGCGCTGATCGGACAGGCCAGTCGGGAACCATCCAAGATCATGATTCTAGGCGGAGAAGATTCCCCGGCGGTGGTGGCCGGACTGCAGCAAGTGAAGAATCTGCAGGTGGTGCCCGCGAGGACCGATTACACCGACTTAATTTCCAATAAGAGAATTCGGGCGGTCGTCGACATACCAAACGGTTTTCAGACCGGGTCGGAACTCGGCCAACATCCGGAAGTAAAGATTTACGTCTTCTCTGGCGACATGAAGTCCATGTTTGGCGCAACCCGGATCGAACGATACTTTTCCGAATATCGCGACAACGCTGTCAAAGACCGCCTGGTTGCCGAGCACCTGCCGGAGAGCTTGATGAAGCCTTTTAGCGTGAAGCAGCAGAACGTGGTGTCTGAGGAGAAGGTTGCCGGAGAATCGTATGGCGGTATTGTGGTGTACCTGGTGATTTTGATGTGCATGACCGGCGCAATGTATCCGGCGATGGATCTAACCGCCGGAGAAAAGGAACGCGGCACCATGGAGACGATCTTGTCGAGCCCGATCAAGAGAACCCATCTGGTATTGGGCAAATTTCTATTGGTGCTGACTGCCTCCTTGGCTACCGCAACTTTATCGGTGATCTCCTTGGGCGCATCGTTTGCCATACTTTCTCGTCTGGCCAGGTTGCACTCCGAAGGAGAACCTCTGCCGGTTTTGGCTCTACATTGGAGAACCATCGTGGCCATTTTTGCGATGGCCCTTCCGGTGGCAGTACTGTTTTCGGCGGCGCTCCTCACCATTTCGCTGTTTGCGAGAAGTTACAAAGAAGCGCAGAGCTATCTGACGCCGATGACGTTTGTGGTAATCATACCCGCGGTGGCTGCGATCTTGCCGGGGGTGGAGCTGACCCCCCAGCTGGCGGTAATTCCGATTCTGAATGTGGGTCTGCTCTGTAAGGAGTTGGTTGCCGGAACGTATCACTGGAATTACATTGCGGTAATTTTTGCTTCCACTTGCGTTTACGCCGGCATCGCGTTGTATCTGGCGGTGAAAATGTTTCAACGGGAGTCAGTGCTGTTTTCTTCCTGACCGATCCGTCTTCCAGTTGTAACTCAAAGCGATCACCCTACCGGGTGATGTCGTGCCTCCCAGTCCTGGCTAAGCCGCAATACGGTTTCTCTGAGGCGCACCGCGAGCGAGGCGATGGTCTCCAGCCTCTGCTGCCCACCGTTGGGCAGACGTCCGTCGTTCTTGCGGCGCACCTCGGCCAACAGCAGCTCGGCGTTACCCAGTATCCCCGTAAGAGGATTATTCAGTTCGTGGCGTAGTACCTGCCCGAATTCGTCGCCAGAATTCTCAGGAGGCTTGGAAACCGTAAGCGCAGCGCTGCTGGGCGGACGCTTGATCTGGCCCAGCCGATGCTCCGCAAGCTCCAGCGCGATAGGCAAGCACCGACTGGAGCGAGTGACGAAGTACGCCGATCCTGCGGCGACCAAGGGTGCCAGCGCCGCCTCGTGATGCGCAGCTCCGATGACGATTACCGGTGCGTGAGAAGCGAGCGACGCGATAATGCTTTCGATCAGCTTCCCTTGGCCGGTGTCGGCGAACTGAACGCCAGTCAGGGAGGTTTCCTCCAGTAAAATAATCGCCGGTACCAGATCTTCTAAAGCGCGGTGCGCGGCCTGCACAGAACGGACAGCGGCAACTCGAAAGGAACCATCCTTCGACTCGAATTCGCGACGTGCTGCCGCGCAGAGCACCGCATCGTCGCTCACTAACAAAATGGTTTGCTCGCTCGTCAACGCATTCTCCATTTCCCCGCCTGGTGTTCGTTACCTGCCGAACAAATCTATACGGTCTTCATGGTCATCAGCGCGTCTAAAACCTTCTCGATCAGTTCTTCCATGCGAAACGGTTTAGCCAAATGGGGAAGACGATACTGCTCGAGAAAATCGTGGGTCGTAGCCGCCGCGGCATCGCCAGTGACAAACAGAAACCCGGATTGGAACCCATTCGTCGCTCGCACCAGCTGTTGATAGATCTGCCGGCCATCCATCCCTGGCATTTTGACGTCGCAAATCACCAGGGCATACGATTTCGCCGCGGCGTACTGGAGGGCTTCTCTCCCGTTGAGAAGTATGTCCACTTGAAGCCCGGCGTCTTCCAGCACGTCTGCAATCAGACGGGCCACAGTGGGCTCATCCTCAATGATCAAAACGCGCGCGCCGCACCAGGCCGCTAGTTCGGTGGCCCCCAGTCGGGACAGCAAAGAGGGTTCGACCGTTGCGGGCTGCACCCCGTTTTCCTCGCCAGACCGAAGGGTTCGCACAGGTTTTTGTTGGCTAAACGGAGGAAATTCCAGAATGAACGTGGCGCCGCCTCCTGGAGAGCTGGAAACCTCGACGTGTCCCCCGTGCTCCCGTACAATTCCCAGTACGACGGCCAAACCGAGGCCGGTGCCGATTCCCGGCGGCTTGGTGGTAAAGAACGGATCAAAGATTCGGGCTCGGATCGTTTCCGGAATCCCGGGACCGTCGTCGGCCACGCTTACAGCGATCAGGCCGCGCTCGGACACATAGGTGCGGATGCGAATGGTTCCAGGCTGCCCGGTTTGATCGATGGCCTGGCGCGCGTTCCCCACCAGGTTGGTCAGCACCTGTTGCAGTCGGCCGGCGTCTCCAGAAATAGCCGGGAGTGCCAAATTCAAGTCGAATTCCATGGACACCCGCTCCGCCGCCAGGCTGAACCGTTGCAGCTCCAAAGCCCGTTCAATTACCTCGTTGAGTGATACCGAGCTTCGACCAGAGAGCGAATCGCGGGCGGAAGTGAGCAATTGTCGTACGATGGTGCTGGCGCGCTCGGCTTCCTGAAAAATGTGGCGCGCTTCCCCCGACCCATCGGCCCGAACCAGCCGGTCCGCGTAACCCACAATGCTGGCAAGAGGATTGTTCAATTCATGGGCGACGCCAGTGAGCATTTGGCCCAACGCCGCCAGTTTTTCCGTCTGTAAGAGTTTGGACTGAAAAATGCGCTGGGAGCTCAGGTCGCGATAAATTTCCACCCAACCGGAGCGGCGGCCGGTTGGGTCCAAGACCGGTCGCGCCGACCTTTCCAGCACCCGTGGAACCGGCAGCAACAGCTGAACTTCCTCGCGCGTGGCTGCATCGCTGCGCGCTAATTTTCGCCAATGTTCCGCAAAGCTTTCCGGCTCGGCCACTTGTTCAGATAGTTTGCCAATGAGCTGATTCAAAGTGCTAAATCGTGAGGCTTGGTCAGGAGCAAGACCAGCCATCTGAGCGAAACGGCCGTTGAGGGCCCGAACATTCTGCTCCACATCGAATACCAAAACACCCTCTTCAAGCCACTCGACCACCGCCAGCAACTCCGCCTCTGCGTGGTTTGTTTCCGCGGTCAGATCGCGTGGGGCTTTTTTGTTCAATCGTATGGCGACGCCGCCGTCCTGGCTGGATAGGATTACCAGAGCGCGCACATTGACTCCGTTGAGAAGCTGGGCATCTACGGACGGGACGTCCGCGTCGACCGGGAGATCTGGATTCGCAGATCGATACTCCTGAAGCCAGGCGTCCACCCTGCCGCGGTCTGCGGATCGAAATAGCTCCGAGAAATGCTGGGCAATTGCTGGGCCGGGCAGCATTGGAAGCGGAAGGCCTGCATGAACCATCCTTCCGTGGTTCTGTTGATCCATCTTCACCAGATTGCGAGCGCCTCGGCTCATTCCCTCTATTCCTGTATCGGTACCCAGCAGAGAAATTGCTTCGTCGCTGGCCAACAACACCGAAGTTTTCCAATCCTCGCCCCGCCGGGCTCTTCGCACATATTGGCTGCGGGATAGAACATTGGCCGCTACCGCAGCGCGCAGCTCCAGGCGCGTAACACCATGCGGGCCCTGCTTTTCTGCTGCCCATCCGGCCACGATTACACCCAGTATTTCTCCGTCGACCTCCAACGGAACCGCAACCACCTGATCGACGCTCCCAGTCGCCCATCCGCCAGCCATCTCGCCGGCGAAGGTGCGGCGTGTGGCCAGCGCTTTGCGCCATATCCGGCCGACCGCTTCACTTTCGAAAAGTGTTAACCTCGACGGATCGCCAGCACACCACCTTTGGCCCAACGAGTCGCCCGTCAACTGCAGAACCGCGAAGGCCGCGGCCAGCCCTGTTGAGGCAGTACCTTCGGCCGCGGAGTCACCAACCACATCGTGCAGCACACCATTCAGAGATTCTCGAAGGTTCGTGGCAGACAGAAGACGCTGCACCAGCTCGAGATCTTTGGCCCGTTCGCGATTCGCCCATCGCTCCTCTTCCAGTTCAAGCGCCAAGGCGAGTTGGTCTGCAACCGACTCAAAGACATTTCGCGACAAACCGCCCCGGCGTTTGCGACCGGCACCGAACACCACGCCTCGTAATCCGCCCGGAGATGCGACCGGCACCCATAGCGCCCGGCGCATTTCCGTGACCGCGCCAATGACCAGCAGGTTCGAGGAATCTAATTCCTGCTCGACAGTTTTTCTTTGGTTCAGCAGTTCGAAGGGCAGAGGAGGTTCAGGAGACAAGTAGGACCACTGCGCAGGTGTGAATTCGCCATTGTGATCCGATACTAATCCCCGATAAGCGGCAGGGTTAGGAAGAAAACCCCGGTGGTCGCGAAATTCCGTCCACACACCCACGCGGTCGGCTTGGCCTTTTTCCAACAGATGCTGTACCGCTGTTTGGATTAGCTGAAGGCGGCTAGCTTGCAGCAGGGCCGCTGCTGCAACGCTCCGAGCTAAGCCCAGCCCGGAACTTAGCCTCTGTACCATGCTCATGGCCTCGCGATCCTCGGGGCTTGTTGCATTGCATGAGCAAGCCCATTCAAGGGGACGCAAGTTTAGTGAACTCAATCACTTGAAAGACCTGGACGGGACGGGTTTGGACGGCGCTATTCCATGTAGAGAATACTGCCTTCGCATCGTTCCCGAATGGAACCGAATCAGGAGTGCCGTGGACGGTAGTTTACGGTGCGGCCGGTTCAAGGTGATACTGTTTGAGCTTGCGGTACAGGGTGGTCTTGCCAATTCCAAGGATGCGCGCGGCCGCTAAGTTCATCGATGGGTAGCAGCTCATCCTTTTGCGGTACGCGACCACTGCTGGGATATTGCAAGCTGGATGGCAAATCCGCGACGTGTATGACGGCATCTGAGCTCAACGCGACCGCCCGTTCGATACAATTCTCCAACTCACGGACATTCCCGGGCCAATCGTAGCCGATGAGCCATCGCAGGGCTTCTTCGGAAATACTGCGTGCGGGAAGCTGCGGATCGCAGAATTTATCAAGGAATGCCCTGACCAAAAGGGGGATGTCACTTTTTCGCTCACGCAAGGCGGGAAGCTTTAGCTGCACGACGTTGAGGCGGAAATACAAGTCCTGGCGAAACGCGCCAGTTCGTATGGCATTATCCAGGTCGCGATTGGTGGCGGCCATAACCCGTACATCGACTCGGTGTTCGGTGGAACCAACCGGCTTTGCCTCGCGCTCTTGCAGCACACGAAGCAGCTTGGCTTGCAGATCCATGGGCATGTCACCGATTTCGTCTAGGAACAGCGTTCCCCCGTTGGCCGCTTCCAGAAAGCCTTGCTTGCCATGCTGGACCTCGGTGAAGGCGCCTTCCACGTGACCGAACAATCCCGATTCGATCAACGTGGGCGCCAGCGCGGAACAGTCCACCGGTACGAAGGTGCGATCCTTTCGTGAACCGGAAAAATGAATGCTCCGAGCCACCAGCTCTTTGCCAGTTCCGCTTTCCCCCAGGATCAAAACCGGATAGTTGTGCTGGCTGACTTTTTGAATCACTTTGTAGACGCGCTGCATTTTCTCGGAAACTCCGATGATTCCGCCAAAGCCCGGACGGGTTCGTAGCTGCTCGCGCAATAACTGATTCTCCTGCTGCAGTTCGACGGCGCGAGCCACGCGTTCCAGCCGAGCCCGCAGCTCTTCGATGCGGAATGGCTTGGACACATAGTCGATGGCGCCGAGCCGCGTGGCCGCCACGGCGGAGTCGATCGTTCCGTATTGCGCCAGCACAATCACCGGGACATCCGGGTGACTATCGTGCACCCGTTTCAACAGATCCAGTCCGCTGGTGTCCTGTAGCATCAGATCGGTCAACAGAATGTCCACAGCCGATAGCTCCAGAATTTGCAGAGCTTCTTCAGCGGTGGCCACCGCCCTGGCTTTCATCCCGCAGTGCTGCGCGACATCGGCGCAGGCTTCTCGAATGGATGGCTCATCGTCCACAATGAGTATGCTCATTGATGTCGCTTGACGGACCACGGCGATTTCTTCGCCCATAGTTATGCCTGCCGACCTCTGCGGGTACCCTCCTGCACCTGCCCTACCATTTCAGGAAAGAAATATAGATTGTCGAATCATTATATTACCAACCTTATATCACCGGCTGCGAATCCCGTTGTGGAACTACCGGAAATTAAAATCACTCGGCGCGGAGGAATAAGAAATTCATTGCGAGGGAGTTGCCGAAATGGAGCGAAGGCCGCAAGAGAATGCCATCTTGGGCCTGCTTTCGAGGATTGTGAAGGCGGAGAAGCAAAAAAAGGCCCTCCGAAGGGGACTTCGAAGGGCCTTTTCGTTCTGTAATTCCCGGCCGGTGTCGGCCTGCGGAGGCTAAGGTTAGTAAGTCGCGCCTTCAGGGACCAGGATGAATTCGACGCGACGGTTTTCTTTCTCCGCGCCCTTCTCCTTCGAGGCTTCGCCGGTACGCGTGCTAACCCGCGACGCATCGATGCCCTTCTCACCCAAGTACGCTTTAGCTAAATCGGCGCGGCTTTGCGCCAACTTGGCGGATTTTGGTTCTCTCCCGTCGGCAAAGCCGACCACAACCACCTTGGCGTTAGGATCGTTCTTCAACCGCAGGGCAACGTCATCACCCACGCGCTTGCAGAGGTTATCAAAGCGTGCCACACCAGGTTTGGTGTAGCCGCATTCGCCGACCTTGGTCGCCTGTGGTGGTGGCGGCGGCTGTTGTACGTCCACGTTGGTCGACCCCTGGGCCTTGTCGCCACGATCGTCAGTCACACCGCAATTGACGGTGTAGCTTCCGGGCTGCAAACCAGTGGAGTCAAACGTTGCGGTAGCGCCGTTACCAGAAATCTGCCCGCCGGTCGCGGAGTAGTTGTAGGTCAGCGCCAAATTGTCCGGACTGCTGGCCGTGGAAGTAATGGTGGCGCGCTCTCCGGGCAGGATCGGGCTACGATCGGGTGCACAAGAGATGGTCGGCGGATGATGGGGCTTCTCTTCCACGCGGATGTCTGCGGTGCAGGAGGCCGTGCCGCCCTTGCCATCGTCCACTTTAGCGGTCACGGTATAGCTGCCCAAGGCAAGGCCGGAAGTATTAAAGCGAGCGTCAGGGCCGGTGCCCTCGACGGTACCGCCCGTCGCTGTGTATGCGTAGGTAAGAGTCAAATTATCCGGGCTGCTGGCGTTGACGTGCACCGCAACGGTATCGTTGGAACCAGCAAAAACCGAGGCTGGGCTCGCCGAACACGAGGCAACCGGTGGGCCCTTGGGAGCCGGCGGAGGCGGAAAGCCCCAACGGATGACGATGCCGGTGGCAGCGCGAAAGCTGTTCTGCCGGGACTCCGGCCCAAGATTAGGTCCGGAAAAATTGGTCAGCAAGTAGTCCAGTTGCGCAAAACGCCACGCGACATTCTTCCACAGCACGACATCCACACCGCCTCCAGCGACTAGGCCAAAAGCATTGTCGGTGCCCGCGTTGCCGGTCATCGAACGCCCGCCCGCGACGTCCCCGACGAGAACTTCAGCGAAGGGGATAAAATGATCACGGCGCAGATTGACCCGGGGACCAAACAGAAAGGAGTAAAATTCTGCACGGCTTTGCGCCGGCACAAGGTAATCGGTGCGCTTGAAGCGGTACGATCCCCCTTCAGCTACCAGGCCCAGCCATGGAGAAATGTTGTAAGCAAACTCGCCCGCGCCTCCGTGACTGTTGAAGGCATTGAACGGAGCGTTGGGATGGAAATTGACAAAATCATAAGTCAGCGCAAATTCATACTTATTCCAAAGTCTGCCCGGTGCATCGTCCCCTGAGGAACTGGCTGCCGGAGTTGGACTCGGCACTGCACGCGGTGCATCCGGAGTGGCCAACGCCGATGAATGAGAAGCTGGTGCGGCGCTGTCCGTATCCGTAACCGGAGCGTTTTTAGTCGTCCCATCACTGGCAGGTTTCGCGCCATTGTTCGTATCGTCCTTCTTCTGAGCCCAGATCGGCGACGCTAACATCGCGCCAATCACCACTACAAGACACCACTTGCGCATCATAGTCCTCCAAGACTTTGTTTCGAGATCATGTGATTATTTTACGCGTCCGTTTTGTGCATCTTGCCCTGCTGCCCGGACGGTTTCAGTTGAAGCTGATCTGCTTTGTTCCTTCTTCGTGGCCTGGTGCCTTACTGCTTGCTGCGGCCGTTAATCAAGGGACCCATTTCACTAGAAGTACAAAGGGCGGTTTTGATAGCCTAAGCCAGGCACCCGGCTTTCGCAAGCATTTCCTCTGGGTTCCTCGTTTTTTCGGGTTTCGTCCGGTTTGAGCCGTTTTGGCACCGCAGCGTACCGATAATCGCCCGACGAGAACCACCACCTGCATTAGCCGCTATGCCACCCTTGGTGCGGGATTTAACATCTGATCTGGTATCAATTTGCTGTCAATTCGCACGCGGGTGCGTTAGCCCGGCCCGCCCGTTGGAGTCAAGGAATGCCGACGACCCGAAAGACCCTGTTTGTTTTCGCCCTTAGCTTCGCGGCGGGATCCTCCGCCTGCAACTGGAACTCGTCGGACCAACGGGCGCGCGACGAGCAGACCCGGGATGAAGTGGCTAAGGCCACCGAGCGGGCGAAGCCTGCGATTGAAGACGCCAGCCGCCAACTCGGCGAAGCTGCGCGCGCCGCCGCCGACGAAGCGCGTGCCGCCGCACAGGGAGTGCAAGACGGCTGGCATAATGGCCGCCGCGCTCCGCTGGACATCAACTCCGCAACGGAAACGCAGCTTCGGGAACTCCCTGGCATCAAAAGCCCGGACGCACGCCGGATCATTGGAAATCGTCCCTATCGGGACAAACATGAGCTTGTGAGCCGCGGAATACTTCCTGAGAATAAGTATGAAGGTTTGCATGACTTGATTACTGCGCATTAACCAAGGTCAGCCTGCGCCCCTCTTCCGGCGTTCTTAAGGGCTCCAACCGTAATCCGCGACTCCCCCATTTGTGGTGGAAGGCCGAAGCGCAGTCAGTCGAACGTCGCGACGCTTCGCGACCCACGCAAAAGCTATACTGTGGCGGTCATGTCTGCCATCTCTACCATCGACACAAACTGGGTTGGCCATCCGCACTCGATCGCCGCAGCACTGCTGGAATCGGGTGGTCACCATAGCCTGATCGATCCCGGCCCGGGCTCAACGCTGGAAACGGTTCGCGAGCGACTTCGCACCCGGGGCCTCTCCGTTGCCGACCTCGATGCGATCTTGCTCACCCACATCCATTTGGACCACGCCGGTGCCACCGGGTCGCTTGTTCGCGAGAATCCGCGCATCGCCGTCTATGTTCACAGTCGTGGGTCGCAGCACATGTCCGATCCCGCAAAGCTTTTGGCAAGTGCGGGGCGCCTGTGGGGCAGCGACCTTACCCGACTATTTGGCGAAACGCTTCCGGTCCCGGCGGAAAACCTGCACATCCTGGAAGGCGGTGAAACAATTCAATTCGGACAGCGAAAACTAGAGGTCGTCTACACTCCAGGACACGCATCGCATCACCTGAGCTACTTTGACGACCAAACCGGTACCGCCTTCATCGGAGACACCGGAGGAATTCGAATTGAGGATGGGCCATATATTCTTCCGGCCACTCCACCGCCCGATATCGATCTGGCCCTTTGGGATGCGTCGTTTAAGGCCATTCTCGATCGCCGGCCTTCACGCCTATTCCTGACCCATTACGGGTACGCGGAAAATCCCGAAACACATTTGGCTGAATTTCGCGAACGGCTGTATCGATGGGCAGCGCTCGCAAGAGAATCCTTGGCCGCGTCAGCCGATGAAAATTTGGCGCTACGGGCGTTCACCGAGTACGCGAAAGGTGAAATGGAGAAAGTTTTAGGGTCGCAAGAAGCCGAGCACCACGCGTTCACCGCCGAGCTTCGGCTGTCGTTCCTGGGATTGGCTCGCTACTTGCGGAAACATGCTCAAAAGCAGCCGTAGCAAGACTTGCTGGCTACCACCGGAGCACTAGCCCGGTTTCCGCTTTTCGCACTTAGGTTCAACTAGGCTGCGGTTTCCGCCGACGAGGTCTCTGGCGTTTCTGCCGCGGGCTCAGCAGTCGGGGACGATTGCGACTCGATGCGCTTGGAGAGTGCTTTCAACACTACCTCCACAATCTTCTTCGCGCCGCTACCGTCGGGATCTTTGTCCGGGTTGTATTGCGCAACGTCCCAGGCCAACAGGTTCTGATGACCTACGAACTCGTTCAGCGCCGCCTGTACGTTGCTGAGGTTCAGGCCAGCAGTCGCTGGAAGATTCACCGCCGGCAACTCTTCTGAAGAAATTACGTCGACGTCCAGGTGCAACACGAATCCCTTGGTATCGGCGTGGGAGTGGACCAAGACTTCCGTAGCGGCGGCGGCACCGCCCTTGGATTCAACTTCGGACGCGTCAACATACCGCATCGGCGACTTGCTTAAAAATTCCTGCTCAGCAGGGTCCAATCGCCCAACTCCAAATACGGTGACATCCGGCTCGCGAACCAACGGGGCTTCTCCCCAGAAACGAACCAGCTCCGGAGCGCCTCGGCCGATGGCATGGGCCAACACCATCCCATCGATTCTCCCCGATGGCGTGGTCGCTGGGGTATTTAGATCGGCGTCCCGGTCCACCCACACAAGACCCAACTGCTTGTAATAACGGCGCGCCGCGGTCAACAACCCGATCACTTGAGCGCAGTCGCCACCAAGCACCAATACCAGGGCGCCGCTCTTCACGGCGACTTCCGCTCGGGCTTTTAGGTCATTCAGACCGGCGACTATGGTGGGCAAATTTCGGGCGCGGCGATGCTCATCATCTTCGGCGAAGAGCCGAGGCGCGCAGTCGCCAAGGTCGGTAACTTCGAAGCCCAACCCCTGAAGTCGTTCCACAATCCCAGCGGCACGCAGAGCCGCCGGCGCTTTCTCGGTGCCTGGAGAGAACGCCGCGGCGCTCGATGGTGCGCCAATCAGGGCAATTTTCTTCGGCTGACGGACGATTTTGACCGCCAAGGTTTGAGCTCCCTTATGCTTTTATAGCTACCGCACTGGGCTAGCGCACCGGCCGTTCGCTGGGCCGAATCAAATCGACGGCAATGAACCTATGCTCTTATCGGCTGCTCTTATCGACGCGGCGCCGCCGCGATGGTTGCCAACTCCGGTGGCAACGTGAATCGCACGTCTTCGCGGATCAGATCGAGATCGCGCTGGTCGGTGAAGCCAAACTCGGCCAAACGCTGGCTTACTTGCTCGACCAACACCTCCGGGGCCGAGGCACCCGCCGTCAAGCCCACGCGCTCGACCCCCGCCAGCCACTGCACATCGATATCGCCCGCTGAATCAATCAACTGCGCTGGCACGCCGCTTCGCTTGGCCACTTCTACAAGTCGATTGGAGTTCGAACTGTTTGGCGAGCCGACCACCAGAATGAAGTCTACGTCTTTGGCTACTTGTTCGACGGCTTCCTGGCGATTTTGCGTTGCGTAGCAAATGTCATCGCTGGCCGGTCCCTTGATGGCCGGAAACTTTTGCCGCAACCTCGCTACGATTTCCTGAGTGTCGTAAAGACTTAATGTGGTCTGGGTCAAGAAGGACAGTTTGTCCGGTTCCTGCACTTCCAAAGCGTCAACCGCGGCGACCGAATCGACCACGATGGTACGGTCCGGAGCTTCGCCGGATGTGCCTACGATTTCCTGGTGATCGCGATGCCCGATGAGGATAATGGTGCGTCGTTCCCGAGCGAATTTAAGGGCTTCCAAATGCACTTTGGTCACTAGCGGGCAGGTTGCGTCAATCACCTTCAAGGACCGATCTTTGGCCTCTTGGCGGACTGTGGGGGGTACCCCGTGGGCGCTGAAAACCAACACGGCTCCGTGAGGCACCGCGTCGATGCTTTCCACGAAGATTGCTCCACGCCGCCGTAACTGCTCCACGACATAGGTGTTATGGACAATTTCGTGGTGCACGTATACCGGAGCGCCGTAGGCTTCGAGCGCCAGTTCAACAATGTCGACCGCGCGAACCACCCCAGCGCAGAATCCACGTGGGCGGACCCGCAGCAAAACTTTCCCGTTGCTCTCTATAGCCATCGACTCCTTGGTAGAACATTTTCCTGAGACTTCATCATACCCTAACGCCGCGCGAAAACTGCACCCTGTTTCCCAGGCTCGAGGGAGTTTAAAATGAGCCGGTCCGGTATCCAAATTGGCGCTTTGCCGTGCCAGCAAACCCCTGCAGAATGCCTGCGGCCATGACCTCTGAGATGGTTATCACCCCGGTTGTCCTGGAAGGCCGCCACCTTCGGCTCGAACCACTCACGCCGGCACACCACGCGGACCTGTGCGAGGTAGGTCTTGATCCCGATTTGTGGCGCTGGATTCCCATTCCGGTTCGAACTCCTGAGGACATGTCGATCTACATTGAGACCGCGCTGGCGGAACAAGCTAGCGGCCGGTCGCTTCCTTTCGCACAGATCGAGCAGGCCACCGGGAAAGCGATTGGTAGCACCCGATACATGAACATCGAGACAGCGCATCGTCGAGTGGAGATCGGCTCGACGTGGATCGCCCCGGCCTGGCAACGTACGGCGATCAACAGTGAATCAAAGTATTTATTGCTCAAACATGCATTTGAGGTTCTGGGGTGCATGCGAGTGGAGCTCAAGACGGATTCGCTGAACGAACGTTCCCGAGCAGCGATTCGGCGTATCGGTGCTATCGAAGAAGGCATTTTCCGCAACCATATGATTGTCCACACCGGCCGCATCCGGCACACCGTCTATTACAGCATCGTCGACAGTGAGTGGCCGGGCGTGAAGGCCCAGCTGGAGCAAGATGACTCCAGGTAAGAGCTTGTCGTTTCTTCTTTTTAACTCCTCACCTGGACTTCGGCCCGTCGGGTGCTTGCTATACCGATCAGGAACGACTATGGCTTAAGATCTCGGCAGCCTCCCCTTATTCTTGAGCCGGGCATCTGTTCGGAGGCGTCTTTGCAACCCGGTCCCCACAAGAAACGCCGAAGTGTGCGCGTGGTCCTAGCGATTCCACTGGTCCTGCTGACCAAGACGGCACAGGGCGAAACGATTCAGGCCGAAGCAGTTACGGTTGCAGTAAATGCCCATGGAGGATTGCTAAAGGTCCAGGCAGAACTGTTGCCGGGCCAACCGCTGACCTTACTCAATCCTAAGAACAACGTAGAGGAAAACTGTCGGACAGTGAGGACAGAGAGTCTCAGCAAAGGCGAATTTGCGGTGGCGTTTGAGTTCGACCGTCCCTCCCCGGAATTCTGGCCGGTTAGCTTCCCCCCGACCGACTGGGATTTGTCCCCTCCAGATAGGACCCTGCCGGGATCATGCTTTCCGTAGAGTCAATGATGGCAGGGGGTGTTCTGGGCGGGCCAATCGGGTCGAAAACCTGCCGGCTTCTTTCCGCGGGAACGCAAAGCCGACGCAACTATCCGAGCAGACTGGGGTTAGATAGCGCATCGAGTGGTTAGGGAATATGGGAGGAATGATCCATGCGCCCTGCGCGCCTTTTGAATCGAACATCTTCGCTGACGATGCTGCTGGCAGCCTGCCTGTGCGGAATCGCACTCGCCGGGTGTGATGACCATGTGCAAATCACCCGCGATCCGGACCTCCGGATCGGCCGGAATCAAACCTGGGCTTGGCGTCCAGCCGATCCCGCAAATGCTGGGGATAATCGGCCGGTCGTTTCTCGCGATGTGATTTCTCGTGGCGAAACCGTCGAACGTGATCCGAACGGCAATAATGCCGTGGTGCGCGATCGGGTCAAGAATGCCATCCAACAGACCCTGACTTCGAAGGGCTTGACGCAAGTGAGCGATCCTGCCGCTGCGGATTTTCTTGTCGACTATCATTTCGCGGTGGAAAGCCGCAACGCTACCGTGCAGACCGTGTACCCGGGTGGCTATCCCGGGGTAGTCTGCGGACCGTTCCGCTGCTGGGAGGGTTGGGGTTGGGGACCCGCTGGATTCGGCTACGAACGGATTCACTTTCGCGAAGGCACCATCGTTTTTGATTTAGTGCAACGCGCTTCGAACCATCTGGCGTACCGCGCGATCGGTGAGAAACCAGTCAACCGCAGTGCCTTTTCTCTGACCCAAGACGAAATCAATGGCTTGGTTCGACATCTGTTGAAAGATCTGAAGACTAAGTAATTCAGCGGTAACAGAAATGAAAACGGGACGCGCCGAATTGGGCGCGTCCGTTTTCTTGCGCGATCGTTTTCTTTTTTAAGGGAGCAATCCGAAGACCGCCACGCTATTCGGGGTGCCTATAAACACGCGGCCATTGGTAACCACGGGCGTGATGTATTTGTTGCCAGCAAAGTGGTCGCGGCCTGCCGCGGCCTGATTCGAATTGTACAGTTCGGTTGCGAGAGTGGTCGCGTCATAGGCGTGCAGCACCGCAGGTGATTGGTTTTCAATGGCCCAAACGATGCCGTTACTGGTCCCGTTTGCCGAAATGGTCGGGAACACTCCGGGATAAGGGAATTGCGTCGAGGTTTTGGAAGCCGCAGTCGCTGGAAGCTGCGCCGTAGCGATCGGAAAAGCTCGAAGTGAATCGCCAACCCCGCCGTAATACACGGTGTTGTTGAAATACGACGGTTTGGAGAAAACAGCGACGCCCAATGTGATCTGCTGATAAACGGAATTCGTCGTGGCGCTGAACTTGCCCATATTGTCCCGATCCACAACATAAATCACTCCGTCTTTGCCGGCGCCGACAGCGAGATGCCGGGTCGCGCCAGTTGCGTCATTCAAGTCTGGAAGCAACAAGGGACCACCGGAACCGAAGTCTGTGTCCCCGTTGGATTCCGAAACGGTGTTGAGGGGTGTGAAGTAGTCCAGCAGCTGCATGGGCGGGCCAGCCGACACTTTCGCAAAGCAGTTTCCGCAATTTGCATTGGAGGGAAAGCCACTGCTGTTCAACGTGGTTGTGAAGTCCCCATTTCCCGCGATGAAATAAATGTTTCCCGCGGCATCGGCCGCCGGAGCCGCTCCGGACATCCAGATGCCGCCGTCGTTGCCGTTTGGAACGATGTCAAGCGCGCTGGTCTGCTTCAACGTGTCAGCGCTGTAGGACATTATCCAACCGGTGTACGGAGGGGTGTCGCAATGCGAGCCCCAGGTGGTGTAGACGGAGGCGCCGACCTGGAGAAGGCCGGGGCGCTCGTTATACTGTTTGGGGTCGAACACCACGTTCCCATTCGAACTGGCTGCGCCGGTCCCCGGATAGGTCGCTGCAATCACCGTCGGACCACCGAACAGCTCCGTGCCGGTGGTAAGGTCCAGCGCATGAATCCGGTGAATATAGTTGCCTTTGGCGTCTTTTGAAACCGCGACGAGATAAATGGCGTTGCGGGTTCTGTCAATCACCGGCGTCGAGGTGATTCCGATTTCTGGGGTGACTTGTCCGCACCCGCGATCATCGCTGGAGGTTTCTCCGGAGCCCAGCACGGAAGTGGTCCAGAGTGCGGTGCTGGCGCTGGCCGAATTGCTGTCGGCATCGAAAGCAAAGACGCTGTCATGCTCGGTGACGACATACAGCACATTCTTCGTTCCCTTTCCCGGAATGTTGAGGCTGCCGAGGAAAAGCGGTTGGCCATCCACCAGGCCATCCACGGCGTAAGAGCCAAGCAGTCCAAACTTAGTCTGGTTCACATTGGCGGTAGTCAGGAGGGTCTCGTTCACGTTCTGGCCGGTCCGCAGGTTGTCGTAGTGGTAGGTAAGTACGTCGACCGTGGTGCTGGCGATCGGTGTCGTGGTCACCGTCAAGGTGGCCGAAGTGCTGGTGACGCTTTTAACCGAGTTGGTCACTACCACGTCGAACTTGGCGCCGCTGTCGGTGGCGGCGGTGACCGGCGTGGTGTAATTGGCCGAGGTCGCGCCGGAGATATTCGTCGCATTTTTTTGCCATTGATAGGTGATCGGGGCGGTACCGGTGGCGGTTACGGAAAATGTGGCGGTCTGTCCTGCGGTGACGGTCTGATCAGCCGGAGGAACAGTGATGGTCGCCGGGGTCGTGGTCGCCGGCGGGGCGGGGCTAGTGCTCCCGCTGCTGGAGCCACCTCCGCAACCGGCGAGCAACTGCACCGCCAAGCCTGCAATAGCCAGCAACCGAGAAATAGCAATGGCCGAAATGCGCACGGTTCCTCCTGGAACGCTGTTGTAGGACCAGATTCGGCAGCTTCAGGAAGGGAACGGGCCGGAAGAGGGAACTCAGCCAACCTGAAAAGCTCTAAAAACTGGGATTCGTATTCACTTCCGATAGTATAATGGCCTCGAAATTTGCTTGGCAAGGAACATTGCCCTATCCGCCCCGGGAAAATACCTTACGCGAGCGGACACGACACGAACAAACCCTCCAATTAGGGCAAGAGTCCGAAGACAGCCACACTGTTTGGCGTCGCCACGTAGACCCTGCCATTCACTACCACTGGGGTGATGTACTTGTTGCCGGAGAAGTTGTCGCGTCCATTTGAGGCTTGATTGGAATTATAGAGCTCGTTGCTCACGTTGGTTGCGTCGTATGCGTGCAAAACTGCTGGGGAAGCATTCTCCACGGCCCAGACGATACCGTTGGAGGTGCCATTGGCAGAGATGCTCGGTGTGGTCCCTGGATATCCGAACTGGTGCGAGCCCTGCGAAGAAGGTGACGAAGAGAGCCGGCCGCTGGCGATTTGGAAGGCTTTGATCACGTCGTTGACGGCTCCGTAATAGACGGTGCCGTTAAAATAGCTGGGCTTGGCCCACATGCCCCCGCCCAGCTGTCCATTCAGTTGCTGATAGATGGTGTCGGAGCCGGAATTGAACTTGCCCATATTGTCTCGATCGACGACGTAAATATTCGCATCTTTCCCCGAGCCTACCGCCAGGTGGCGCGTATTCCCCTGCCCATCCTGCAGGTCCGGCAACAGCAGCGGCCCACCGGACCCAAAGTCGGTATCGGCTCCGGATTCAGAGACGGTGTTTTGCGGGGTGAAGTAGTCGAGAAGCTGCAAGGGAGCCGAAGAAGAAATCTTCACGTAGCAGTTGCCGCAGTTTCCGTTTGCCGGGAAGCCGCTGCCATTCAGCGAAGTGTCAAAGTCGCCGTTTCCAACGATCAGATAGATATTCCCCGAAGGGTCCGCAGCCGGCGCGGTTCCGGCCATCCAAATGCCGCCTTCGTTTCCATTGGGAACTAGGTTAAGCACGCTGGTCTGGTGGAGCGTATCCGCACTGTAAGCCATCACCCACGATGTATAGGAGCCGGCGTCGCAGTGGGATCCCCAGCTGGTGTAAATGGTCCCGCCGATTTCGAGTAATCCTGCTCTTTCGTTGTAGGCGGCAGGATCGAAGACCACGTTGCCATTCGAACTGTTCGCACCCGAGCCGGGATAGGTCGCTGAAATCGTTGTTGGTCCTCCAAAAAGTTCGCTGCCATTGGTCAAATTCAACGCATGGATACGATGGAAGTAGTTTCCGTTCCCATCTTTTGAAACGGAAACCAGATAGATGGCGTTGCGGCTGCGATCGATAACCGGAGTCGAGGTAATGCCGATTTCCGGGGTAACCTGACCGCAGCCACGATCGTCACTGGACGATTCGCCGGATTCCAGAACTGATACCTTCCAAAGTATGGTACTCGTTGAGTTCACGCTATCGGCATCGAACGCGTAAATGCTGTCGTGCTCGGTAACAACATAGAGAACGTTCTTGGTGCCCTTGCCGGAAATCGGGATATTTGAAAGGTACAAGGGCTGGGCGTCTACTTTGCCGTCCACGGAAAACGAACCCAACTTGCCAAATTTGGAGCTGTTGACGTTAGCGGTTGTCAGAGTCGACTCATTGACGTTTTGGCCGGTGCGCAGGTTGTCGTAGTGATAGGTCACCACATCCACCGAGGACAGAACCGGAGGCGTGGTGGCACCGTTCACGGTGAGAGTTGCAAAATGGCTGGTGACACTTCCTGCGGAATTGCTGACCACCACGTCAAACGAAGCGCCGTTGTCCCCGGCCACGGTTGCGGGGGTGGCGTAGTTTTGTGAAATCGCGCCAGCAATGTTCGAACCGTTCTTCTTCCATTGATAGGATGGTGCCGGGGATCCGGTGGCGGTCACCCTGAATGTGGCCACCTGACCGGCCGTGACCGTTTCGTTGGTGGGCTGAGTCGTAATGACCGGCGCGGAGGTGGACGACGAGGTCACCGTCAAGGCCGCAGCATTGCTGGTAGCGCTGCCGGCCGCATTCGAAACTATCACCCGATATTGCTCTCCGCTGTCTGCGCTGGTGGTCGCGGGCGTGGTATACGTCGCGAGAGTCGCGCCAGAAATGTTGACACTATTTTTTTGCCACTGATAAGCGAGGGGAGCGGATCCGCCGGCGGTGACACTGAAAGTGGCGGTTTGGCCGGGGGCGACCGACAAGCTCGCGGGTTGCGTGGTGATGGCGGGAGATGCAGAAGCAGTGGTGACGCTGAGACTCGCCGCGGTGCTGGTGGCCGTTCCCAGGGAATTGCTTACGATCACGTCAAATCTCATGCCATTGTCGGCTGCGGTGGTAACCGGTGTTACGTAGGTCGCCAAGGTTGCGCCGGCCAGGGCGGCTCCATTCTTGCGCCACTGGTAGGACAACGGCGGAGCTCCGCCAGCGGTTACCGCAAAGCTCGCGGATTGACCGATGCTGACCGCGCGACTTGCGGGCTGAACGACGATGGATGCCGGCCCGGTGGTCGGGGCGGTTGTTCCAGGTCTTACAAATCCTGCGCAGCCCGCGAAGAATACAATCGCCAGTGCTGCAGCGAGGAAAACCTTCATCCGCACTTCAAATATCCGTCGGCGCACGCGACACCCCAGCTGGATTTCTTCCTCAACTCCGCAAATTTGCGGGTCCCCCTGATATCGAGACTCCCCGAATTTTCGAGCGAGCTCTGTCTATCAGTGCGTCGAGGTTAGGCTTGCGCGGAAGGCAGTTACACCTGATCGGAAGGACAGTTGTGTTCCAGAAGGTATACAGAACTTTTTTGTAAAAAGTAGGGTGAAAACTCCCTATGGATGAGGTCGCCGGGAATAAAACCAACGTGGCTGCTGCTGCACAACGTCGGCTTGTCTCCGGTTTGTAATCCTTCTATTCTCCTAGGCCTATGCTCTTGCAAAATCAGGTGGCACTCATCACCGGTTCGGGTCGCGGAATAGGTCGAGCCATCGCTCGACGGTTCGCAGAGCAAGGAGCGTTGATTTTCCTTACCGCCCGGACGCAACTGCAGCTGTCGTCCACAGCGGAAGAGATTGGCGCGTTGCAAGCATCCGCGGATACGCAGCCCCGCGTGGGTTTTTTGGCGGGCGACCTGGCCCGTGAACAGGATTGCGAGCGCATCGCCGCCGCCGCGCGAGACCAGTTCGGCAGGATCGATATCCTGGTCAACAACGCGGGCCACTATGGACCGGTGGTTCCAGTCGAGGACTACCCGATTAAGGAATTCGACAAGGTGATCGCGGTTCATTTGCGGGCCGCATTTTTGCTGAGCAGACTGGTATTGCCGGAAATGTACAGCCGCGGTTCCGGAACAATCCTGAATATATCCAGCCTGTCGGCGAAGTCGGCGTTTGCGTGGGGATCCGCGTACGCAGCCGCGAAGGCCGGAATCCTGGGCCTTACTCGGGTCACCGCGGCGGAAGCCGCGCGGAAAGGTGTGCGGGTGAATGCCCTGTGTCCCGGGCCAGTTACCGAAACGGTCATGTCTAAGGATCTCGGCGCAACGCTCGCGCAGAAACTCAACATCACTCCAGAAGAACAACTCGCGGGCTTTTTGGGAACACTTCTTCAGGGGCGCGGGCAGACCGCTGACGAAATCGCTCGAGCAGCCCTTTTTCTGTGCTCGGATCAGTCGAGCGCCATCACCGGTCAAGCGATTAACGTCGACGGCGGCGCCGCTTTTTTCTGATCTTCTTCTGGCCCCGGCTCGCAGTTGAGAGTCGTTGACTTGCCTTCGCGGCCAACCTAGAATCACCCTCTCTCGCGGTACGGTCCATGCTCGGGCAAACCATTTCGCACTATCGGATTACCCAGAAATTGGGTGCCGGAGGCATGGGTGTGGTCTACAAGGCTGTAGACCTCAAGCTGGAACGCACCGTTGCCCTGAAATTCTTGCCGAACGAATTCGCGGTTACCCCTGAAGACAAAGACCGGCTACGACGCGAAGCACGTTCTGCTTCTGCCTTGGATCATCCGAATATTGGCGTCATTCATGGACTCGAGGAGACCGACGAGCGCCAACTGTTTATCGTCATGGCCTACTACCAAGGAGAGACGTTGGCGCAGCGCATCAATCGGGGCTTGATACCACCTTGCGAAGCGCTCGACATTGCCATTCAGATTGCCAACGGTCTGGCAGCGGCGCACGGGCACAACATCGTGCACCGCGACATGAAACCCTCCAACATCATCATCACCAAGGAGCAGGTCGCTAAAATCGTCGATTTTGGCCTCGCGCGTGTCGTCACCAGTGCGAGCGTAACGCAGAGTTCCAGCACCACCGGAACGCTGCCGTATATGGCTCCGGAACAGATTCTGGGTGAGGCCATCGACGGGCGAGCCGATGTTTGGGCACTTGGCGTGATGGTGGTCCAGATGATTACCGGCAGTCATCCCTTTCTGCGGCCTAACACCGCATCGATGACCTTCGCGATCCTGAACCAACCCCCAGCCGCTTTGGACGCGGTGCCCGTCGCGGTTCAACCGCTGGTCTATCGAGCCTTAGCGAAACAGCCTGCCCATCGTTACGCGAGCGGCGAGGAAATCTTGAAGGATTTACGGTCCGCACGGGCGGAGCTCAGCGCAACACCGGCACCGATGGAGGAGCCCACGATTACCCGCCATGTGCATCTACGGCGATACGTCGAAAACGCTTCTACGCCCCGGTGGGGCGGCGGTGAAAGCAAAAAACCTCGAAGGATATTGCTGGCCACACTATTGATCGGCGTGGTGGCCGCCCTCGTTGGGCTGCTGACGCCAATTCGCCGGCACCTCGCCGGACTGGTCTACGCCGATGAAAAACACATTGCCGTTTTGCCCTTCGACAGTTCGGCCGCCGACGCGGAGTTTGCCCCGGTGGTGGAGGGACTAATGGATTCGTTCACCAATGAGCTTTCGAATCTACAGGCAGCTCAACAATCGCTGTGGGTGGTGCCTGCCAGTCTGGTTCGCAGTCGTAATGTGAGGGACCCGGCAACTGCCTTCCGCGAGCTTGGCGCGAATATGGTAGTGCAAGGCCAAATCGAGCGGAATGGACGCGACATTGCGCTGACCGTCAATTTGATCGATTCCCGGCATCTGCGGCAGATCGGTTCCGCCCACCTGGAAGATCGGTCCGGAGATTTAGTTGCCCTGCAGAGTGCAGCCCTGGCGCGTTTGGCCGATTTGATGCGGCTGAGTGCTACGGAAATTTCGCCAAATTCAGCGGGATCGGTAACACCCAGCTCGTATCAGTCCTACCTTAAAGCCCTAGGGTACATGCAGCGCTACGACAAGCCCGGCAACCTGGACTTGGCAGTGACGGCATTGCAGTCCGCCGTGCAAACCGATCCGCATTTCGCGCTGGGCTTCGCGACCCTTGGGGAAGCGTACCGGTTGAAATATCAGGTGGATAATCGTCCCGCTTGGTTGGATCAAGCGGCCGCCAACTGTGCGAAGGCTGTCGAATTAGATGATCGCCTGCCGGCCGTGCATGTAACCCTGGCGTATCTCAACCTGATGCAAGCGAAAAACGATCTGGCCCTGCAACAATTCCAAAAGGCGTTGGACATAAACCCCCGCGACGCCGACGCCATGATTGGAATGGCCTCGGCAAACGAACACATGGGCCACCTGGAGGATGCTGAAGCCAACTTCAAGCGGGCTATCGCGCTGCGGCCCGATTACTGGGATGGCTATAACGCGCTTGGAAATTTCTACGACCAGCACAATCGCGTACAGCAGGCCATCGCCCAATACCGGCGGGTCATCGAGCTGACCCCAGACAATTCGGTGGCTTACAGCAACCTCGGAGCGGAGTATATGGTTTTGACCGATCCTGCCTCCGCCGCGGCGGCCGAAGCTGCGTTTCAAAAATCGATCCAGTTGGCGCCCAATTATGAGGCCTACGCGAATCTGGGCGAACTGTATATGAACGAAAAACGCTTTCCGGAGGCGGTGGCGGCGACCCGCAAGGCGCTCGAGCTGAACGATAAGGATTGGCGGGTGTGGGCCAACCTGCAACTCGCGTATACCTGGCTCGAAGATGATGCGAATCTGGGTGCCGCTCGCGCCAAGGCTCTGGCATTGCTCGAGCAGCAAGCCATAGCGATTCCGCAAAGCTCCTCGCTGCAATCTACGCTGAGTACCTACTACGCGGAAGACCATCTCGGCGAGAAAGCTCTTGTCCATGCGAACACCGCTTTGGCGATCGCGCCTCAGGACCCTTCGGTTCTGGCGGATGTCGCAGAGACATACCTGGATTTAGGGGATCGCAAACGCGCCTTGCAGCTGGCTCACGACAGTATGAAAAACGGATACACCCTGATTGAACTTCAACGACGGCCGGGCTTGACCCGCCTGCTCGCCGACCCGAGTTTCCGTCCTAACGGAAAGCAATAGTGTTTTGAAAGGAGAAGACCATGGCAGATACAGCTGTAGTGAGACAGAGATCCCCGAGGATTATCACCATTAAGAACAGAACCGCGGACCCCGATGTCGTCTACGTCGAACCAGAGGGCACAGTGCGGTTCGACAATCAAGACGACAAGGATTACCGGGTGAGGCTATTTACCAGAGAACACCATCAACACGCCGACATCGACATTCTGGTGCCAGCCTACGGAAGCGCAACTTTCATGGTCGACCCCAGGACCGAAGAAGGCAAGTGCGACTACGAACTCATCGAAACGAACTTGGCTCGCCGAGAACGCAAGACCGGGGAAGGCGATGGCGGAGAAACTCCAGACACCGCCGGAGGCGGCGGCAGAATTGTTATCGGCCCGAACCCGGGTTCTAAGTAGGCCCGGTGGTCAGGGCTTCGACGGCGTCGGAAAAGTCCTGGGTCCAGTGGCAGTTCGCCTAAAAACGAAAAGCCAGCGGGTTCTCTAGGCCCGCTGGCCTTGCTTCGTTTTACTGCCGCAGGAAGGGAGACCTGCGTGTGCTCTGGCAAAAAACGCCAGAAAGTCGTTGCTACCTAGCTGGCCGGTTCCGATCCGGGACGCCGCAGCTGCCTTACGGCGACTTCTTCAATCCTCGCTATTCCGCGTTTCGCAACCACTACTGCCGGACGACTGCTGGGCGTCAGGCGGTCGAGGACGGACTCCGATCCTTTATACAGCAAATAG
>Ga0302177_10000231_pt1 | contig 45490 bp, 33 predicted proteins | sample I_Palsa_E1_2_FD_198780 | JGI IMG/M metagenome (GOLD analysis project Ga0302177, IMG submission 198780) | Peat permafrost microbial communities from Stordalen Mire near Abisko, Sweden - I_Palsa_E1_2 | ecosystem: Environmental > Terrestrial > Soil > Palsa > Peat permafrost | place: Sweden... | reverse complement strand
CTTCTCCAGTCCCTGGCGGTCCAGCACCCGAATCCGACCGCGTGCGTAGTCGATCAACCCGGCGGTATGCAATTTAAGTGCGCCGTCGGTCGCGCCCTCTCGGGGCACACCGAGCATATTGGCGATCAGTTGCTGCGTCATCACCATTTCCGTACCCTGTAGACGATCCAAGCTCAACAACAACCAGCGGCATAGCTGCTGGTCGAGAGAATGGTGCCGATTACACGCTGCGGTTTGGACCATTTGCGTAATCAGAGCCTGGGTGTAGCGCAGCAGCAAGTGCAACGCCGGGCCGCCGCGATCAAACTCTTCCTTCAGCAATTGTGAAGTCACTCGGAAGCCGCCACCCGCACTTTGCACAAGCGCCCGGCTGGAGGTGGATTCACCACCCATGAAGAGGGAGACACCGACAACTCCCTCGTTACCGACCACCGCGATCTCCGCCGACTCGCCGTTCTGCATCACATACAGAAGCGATACGATCGCGGTCGTTGGAAAGTACGCGTGACTCAGCGTGCTGCCAGGCTCATACAGTACCTGCCCCAGGGGCATTTCGACGTATTCAAGGTGCGACAGCCAGCGCTGCCACTGATCCTGCGGCAGAGCCGCGAGTAGGTGGTTGAGCCTAGGATTGGCCGAAGTGTCTGTCATCGCGTTCCCCCGACCACATCAGGCGCCCGACATTGAATGTTGCTCCGTTTTGTCGCCAGCGATTGCCCCCCAAGATGCGAGGCAGAGGCTTCTGGCGCAAAATACCGGGCGCCTATCTTTTCCATCAAACGACTTTCCAACTTCACGCGGCGTTCGCCCAGTTCACAATCGGGATTTCTCAATGACGCGGTTTGAAGGTTGTTGAATTCGAACTGCACGAGGCCTCCGATGCTGGATCTGGGCAATGCGCTGGCACTGCCCGCCTAGGATATCTTGCACCGCCAATAAGCGAAGAGGTTTTCCGCTATCTGACGGTTGCGCGTGGTCCCCCGTGTGCGGCCGATACGTCAGCCCGTGAGGTTGCCGAAGCCGATGACTCAGTCCTCGCTGTCGTCCCGCAGACCGTGCCTGAATTCGACTCACAGCGCTGCCGATCCAGCGCAGTCACCCGAAAGAATATCGACATCGGGCAGCCCGCGACGTTCCAATCAATGCACATCGACCCGCTTCCAGACGTTGCCTGCTGTCTGCACGCACGTTAACGCTTCCTCCAGCGCGCCTTCTCGGTTGTAGACCCGCATTTGCAACACTGGACGGCCACGTTCTCGCGACAATTCGATACTAATGGTGCCGGTCACAAAGCAAATAGCGTCAGCGTCGGACCACGCGAGCCAGACGGCCGACTCCGCCAGTGCATTGGTGCGTGCCAGCCGACGCAGCGGTATCGTCAGCTCTGAGAGTGAGGTCACCCGAACTGCCTCATGCGGGACCATCTTTCTACCGCGCACGCAAGCGTCGACTGACTCCTTGCAGAGATTGGGCTTCTGTATCGAGCGTAAGCGGAGTGTTTCCGTAAAGAGTCCCTGCACGGCGCGTGTCGAACCTGACGCGCTATGCGAGATGCAGATTGTCCCCCATAAGGCAGATGCGTCCGTACGCTATCGCGCATTCGGCGGTGAGTTTGTCGAAGTCGCGTGCGCCGGGGTCCTCTCGTTTTCCGTGCAATAACATACGGTAGCGGAAAGCCATATTTCCCGGAAATCCGGAGGACCGCCCGTGCAAGTAGTTGATTGTCGGAGGCGTTCTGATCCTGGTGGGACTTCAAAATTTCGGCGTCTTCTGCGCGATTCACGACGATGTGACCGTCGTTTTCTCTGCAGCCGCAGACGGTAGGATTTTCTCGGCGTAGCGTTCGACCGGGAAGCGGAACACGCCGCGCAGGTTGATGCCCTCGGTTCGAGTCGGGGCCACGCGGCCGATGAGCTCGGGCGGGACAGTGCCGCCCCGGCGCTGTGCCCAGTGGTCCAGGACCTTCTGCATCTGCGCGGTGTTCCAGGCCATGACGATGTTGGCGAGCAAGCTTAAGGCGTCGGCAACGGCCTGCATCTCGTCGGAGTGCTTGGCTTGATGGCTTGCGACGCGGCCAGTGTAGATCGCGCGCTTCAGAGCATTGACGGCCTCGCCGCGATTGAGCACTCGCAGCAGCTCACGGCGGAACGCATCGTTGAGGAAGTAGTCGCACAGGAACACGGTGCGCAGCAGTCGGCCGAGGTGCACGACCGCTTCATAGAGTGGATCGCCCCGCGACGCGGATCCGTAGCGCGCCGTGACGTAGACGGCGCTGGTGTGCCCGGCATGCACGGATGCGATGAGATGCACGGTGTCGTCCCAGTGTGAGCGGATGCGCTCCAGGTCGACACTGGCACTACAGATCTCGCGCACGCTCTCGGGGATCGCGGTGCCGCGGGGTAGGAACAGATGCCGATCCTTGAGCGCCTTCAATCGCGGACACAGATCAAAGCCGAGGAGTTTGGCCAGCGCCATGGCAAAGTCCGTGTGACCGTGGGTATCGACGGCCAGTTGCGCGATGTCGAGTTCCTCGTGCCGAACGATACCCTCGATGGCGGCGCCGGCTTGGCGCTGGTCATTGAGAACCAGGGGTTGAGCGTGGAAGATGCCCCAGCGATCGCGCACGTGAGAGTAGATGCCGATCGAGGGTGTCTGGCGGCGTGGATCGAGGCGGGCTTGCCAGACTCGCTTGGCGGTCTCAAGACTCATCATGTCGGACGAGGCCAGGTCCGAGCGGCCCCAGGTGGTGGCGATCGGATGGCGATGCATGAAGGTGAGCACGGCGCTGCAGGCCTCGGCGAGGCGGCGCTCATCGGCGGCCCAGCGCATCGCCTGGCGCACGGCCGGGGCAGCGAGTTGCGGGATCATGCGCGCGGTCTCGGCGGCCGAGAGTGCCGTGCCGTGCGCGAGAATGCCGGCATACACCATCAGCAGTTCGTGGGTCGAACGCGGCTCGCGACCGAGCATGATCCAACTGAAGCGCACCTCGGCGTCGACCGCGAGAATCAGCTCAGGAAGTTGCGCTTCGCCGATGCGTCGATCCAGAGCGGTGCGCAGCTTGTCGAGCTCCGGATCCTCCTCCTCGGCCACGAGTGGTGTGAGGTGCAGTTCGTCGTCGACGCGTAGCGCGCCGGCCTCAGCGGCGGCGGCGACAGCCGCGAGACCTGCCTGCGCTTGCTCCGCCAGCGGCTCAAGGAACGTTCTTGCATCGGTTGGCAAGCCGAGTCTGCGAAAATGCGCGCGGCGATGCGCCTGCCATTGCGCTGCGGGAATGAAGAGCTTCTCGCGACTTCGGAACGCAAGGCTGTGATCGATCCAGACCGTCCCGTTGCGCAACGCTCGGCGCAGGCCCAGCAGTGTGGCCACCTCAAAGGCGCAGAACGCGTGTTCGCGATCGGAGCCGGCAAGGGCCTCTCGCCATACGCTTCCGAGGAAAACGTGGGCGTCGGATGGGAGAGTGCGTTGATCGTGGGCGTAGAGATCCTGCAGCCACGATAGAGCCTCGAGCACGGGATGCGCGGCCGTCGCCTGCCATGGCAGTCGGACGAGTGCGCTCAGCAGCGAGCGCACCGGCCGTACACCCTCGATCAGCCGCTCGCGTACCAGCTGCGCCCGTGTCGCCGGCCGGCGCCCCCGGTGCGTCGCCAACAACGACTGCAGCTGCGCACGAATCCCGGCATCGGAAGCACTGGGATCCGCGATAATCGCGCCGAGTGCCGCGAGCAGCTCCTGGTACAGCGCAGCCCAGTCGCCCCGCGCGGCATCGGCCCCAATCGTCGCACGCCGCCACAGATCCGCGACACGGCGGCGAACCATCATGAGCAGCCGATCCGTGGCGTTCAGCAGGCAATAGCGCAGGAAGCAGGCCGTCTCGATGCTGCGCACCGGTTCACGAATCAGCGCCCCAGCTGACGGTGGGCGACTCGCCAGGCGCCGCGCGTAACGACGCAGCAGATCGTCGGGGAAATCGGCCAGGTGCTCTTGCACCCGCAGGCCATAGAGCCGCTCGACACGATCGATCATCTCCTCGATCTGGCGGGATGAGTGCTTGGCCGGCGGTGCCCACAGCCAGCTCTGCAGGCTCGATCCGGAATCGTGCGGTTGCGTGAGCGCCGCTTGCCACTGCATCAGAAGGTTCGGCTCGACTGACCGCTCAATGCAACGCGCCAGCTGCGCTTCGTGTTGGCGTCGGGCGGCGGCGATCATCGCGCGCAACCGCCGTTCGTGGACAATGATCAGTCGATGGTCGTAGAGCCAACGTCGCGCAAACCCGAGCAGCCGCTCCCGGTCGTCCGAACGTGTAAGTTCCTCGCGCAGCACCCGCACCAGGGCACGACGGTGATGGTCGGTGAGCCAACGAAACCCCAGCGCCTCGCAGGCAACTTGCTGGTGCTCGATCAACGTCGGCGCGCGGCGGTACATCGCGCGCAGCGATGCCAGGTCCGGGGCAGCAACGCCGAATCGCAACCCCAGATGCCGCCACAGCAGCGACGGGACGATCCGAACCGCGTCCAGCAGCCTGCCGCTCATCCGCAGAAAGCCAATCTGCAGCGCGAGTCCGAGCTTGAGCTCGGGCCGTCGGCGTTCCTCGATGATCCGGCTCTCGGCCGCCGAGAACTGGAAGAACACCTCGATCTCAAAGGCCGTCACTTCGCGCGGCAGGCGCCGCAGACCCAGAAATGTCGCGTGCCAGCTGTCCATCGCCACCTCCCCGGTGGCCGTACGATAGACCCTTCAAAACCGCAATCAGCAAACCGTTGAATCTGATGCCAGAATCGGCATCGACCTCTGAAATTACCAGCAGTTGCTACCGTATGTTATTGCACGGAAAATGAGGGAACCCCGCTATAAATCTCCTGACGCCCCTGACTCGCCGGCGTGATTACCGTGCCGCAGTGGGTGTCACATCCAAGCGTGTGAAGAGACTGGCGAGCCGATTTTGTGCGGAGTGCTTACTGACCGCCCGGTCGCAGGCCTGGGTCATGCAGCCCTCGACGATCAAGGCATGGCTGGCCTCGCGCACTCGCACTCAAGCGCGCTCACGCGTCGGTGCGCGCTCGTTTCGCTAACCTCTTCTCGCCGGGGCGCTACTGGGCGCAAGACTCGAACGAGGGGTGGCTACGATTTGGGCCCAAATGAACGTTGTCGTGTGGATAACTTTGCGGCGCGCAGCCGCTATTTGGCCCACCCGACGCAAAATCCACACGCAGCAGGTTCCATTGAGCAATGCCCGTAGTTGACCATATCTGCCACTCACCAGTGTCCGGTTCCAGGCGATTCGATCACACGGTTCATGCCGAATGTGGGTCATCCGTCGGTGAGTTTTCGATCGGCCCCAGACCAGTCATCCAGTCGATTATGGTGCGGAATGCGAGGCCGAAATTGCCTATTTGGCAGTGGTTCTGCGCCTGCTCAGCGCGCGTGAACAGGCGCGCGGTGAGCGAGCGCACATGCGTCAGGGTGGCGAGCTGGTCGGGCAGCTGGTGCAGCGGGATATAGTGATCCTCGGCGCCCGCCATCAGAAGTACGTCCTGCGTCAGCTGGGATGAGATGCTGGCGGTCTCGTATTTCTGATAGTGCTTCAGCATCTCATAGGGCGTCTTAACTCCAGTGTTGTGTATCGCCAATTTCGTCATCCAGTCCATAAGCAGGCTCTTGTCCATTGCATCGGCGAAGAACTTGTCGACGGCGCCCTCGTTTGCAGTGTCGATCCAGCCAAGGAGCTGCTTTTGTGCCCACGGCGGAATAGGGCGAAAGAAGCACTCGAGCCCGTTGGTCATAATGTCGTAAGCGATCACCCGGCGCACCCTTGGCTCGAAGGCCGCGGCGCGAATCACCAGTCCGCCGCCGAGGGAGAAGCCCATCAGCGTGACCGCGTCAAGGTGGAAGAAGTCCAGCACCGCTTTGACCGGCTTCTGCCACTCAGGACTCATGGTCAGGTGCGCCAGTTCGAGCGCCGCTCCCTGGCCGGGGCCCTCGAATAGGATCGTGTCGTAGCCGGCATCGCGGAAGAACAGCGCCGCAGGCATCCATTCCTCGATGTAACTGTCGAATCCGCCGAATACGACGAGCGTGCCCTTGGGCTGCACGGGGGTAAGGCGATAGGAGGGAAGCCAGCCGGATTCAAAGGAAATGCGGCTGTATGCCGAGGACGGAATTTTAAAATGATCGAGAATCAGGTCGACGAAGCGCTGACGTGTGGGAAGCTTGCGCGCGTCCTCAGTGAGCATGAAGAACTCTGCAAGGCGCAGATAGTAGGCCCCCTTGAGTACCTCGTGCTGGGCGAGCGCCTTTTCTCCCAAGTCGAGGACAAGTCTCGTGAACGTCGGATAATCGGTGGCCTCTTTCACGCCACCCAACGTCTCGCGCATCTCGGTCAGCATGCTGTCATCGCCGACCCAGTTATAGAAGCGATTGAGTTGAAAATTGATGCTGATGTCCGGATGCAGATCGTGATAACCGACTGGAAACGAGTACGACGGGAAACTTGGCGAAGTTGTCTCCCGTTGTGCCGTCTTGTCGATCACGACGGCACTTGGATTCATCTTCATTTCGATCGCGGCATTCATTGCATTCTCCACCACTGCTCAGCGGAATCCGAGGTAGTGCGTAGGTAGGCCATACTCTCAAGTACGATCGAATTTACGAGTGTGCCGCCCAGGCGTCCGCTCGGTGCCACACCTAACTGCCCCTTTTAAGCCGCGGATGGCCCTACGTCTTCGATTCGTACGGGCTTTGCACCGGCCGCTTATCGCGACTGACCGCGATGGGCCCGAGCCGGCGGCGGGACAGTAAGCGGGCTAGGTTCACTTGTTGCTGCGGTCAGGTGGCTGGGCACTCATCGCCGAGGGTGACTGGCGGCTGGAAATGGGCTCCATCGGGAGGCGGAAACGCTTTGCGGAAGGTGAAGGCTTCTGCTGTGGGGCCCTTGCTTCGCAGAATTTCGAGCTTTGCCATGGCTTCGGCGACGCTGGGCCGATGGCCTTTGGTCACCCACCACAGCACGAGAAAGGCCTCGGTCATGCGTTCAAACCATTCGCGGCGGCGACGCATGACTTCCACGTGAGCTGAATTGTAGACGTAGCTGTTGAGTGACTCGACGTCTCGCCACACGGACATGTTGACCAGCATGTTCTCGTTATCGAAGGGACGGATCGCCGTGGCGTCGCCATCTTCGGTTTGGAGGCGCCACACAAATCCCGGAGAGCGCTCGGCGAGGGCGTTAATGCGCTCCAGGTTTGCAGCGAAATCGGCCATGACTGGCGAGTCCATGGGACCTCTGATGATGCCAATATTCAATTGGGCAAGTTCATAGGCGGACATGTGGATTCCTTCGAAAGTAGGGCCAAGGATAGCGCAGCAGCGAGTAATAGCCACCTCCGATCCGGTCTAGCGGCCCCTTTGCGCCAGGCATACTAAACATTTGGAACATCACGATTGGCCGGCAGATGCCTGCTCGGGGTGACCTCAAGAAAGGGGCCATTACGTACGTTAAGGCGCGGCGCCCGTTGATTCCATTGACCGAACCCGCCGCAGGGGCCTAAATCCGCCTTTGGCGACCCTTTTGTTGGCATGCCAGTTGTAATCGCCGGTCAACCCAATGTGATTCCACCCGAGCGGACCGATGTGTCCGAGCAGCGCGTCGTTGACACTACCGCGCTCGCGAAGCGCGTTCACTGCTCGCTCGAGGTACACCGTATTCCAGAGCGTGATGGCGGCGATCACGAGATTCAGGCCACTGGCACGGTAGCGCTGGTTGTCGTAGGAGCGATCTCGGATCTCGCCGAGGCGGTGAAAGAACACAGTCCGTGCCAGCGCGTTGCGGGCTTCTCCCTTATTGAGTCCACCGGTGACTCGCCGCCGCAGCGCCGGATCCCGAAGCCATTTGAGCGTGAACAGAGTTCGCTCCAGTCGGCCGTATTCCCGTAGCCCGGTCGCCAGGCTGTTCTGGCGCGGATAGGCAGCCAGCTTTCGCAGGATCAAGGAGGCGGTCACGGTACCGTGCTTGATCGAGGCCGTAAGGCGCATGACCTCGTCGAACTGCTGCTCCATGAGTCTGACGTTGAGCGGTCCGCCGATTAGTGGGGCCAGATTTGGCCAGTCCCCTGGTTTTCCCGGAACATAGATTCGCTTGTCGGCAAGGTCGGCAATCCTGGGCGCGAACTCAAACCCCAGCATGTGGCAGAGCGCGAACACCTGGTCGGTGAACCCGGCGGTGTCGGTGTAGTGCTCTTCGATGCGCAGCTGGGACTCATGATAGAGAAGGCCGTCCAGCACATGGGTCGCATCGCGCACGTTGGCGTTGATCACTTTGGTGTAGAACGGCGCGTACTGGTCGGATAGATGGGTATAGAACAAGACGCCGGGGTCGCTTCCGTACTTGGCGTTGCGGTTGCCGGCGGATTCACCGTGCCCGCCGGCGCGGAACCGCTGACCGTCGCTTGACGATGTGGTCCCTTCGCCCCAGTGCGCTGCAAATGGCAATTTATGTTGAGCGTTCACGAGCTCGGCAAGTCCTTTGGAGTACGACTCGTCGCGGATATGCCACGCCACCAGCCAGGCAAGCTTGCTCAAACTCGTTCCTGGGCAGGCCTCGGCCATTTTCTCCAGTCCCAGGTTAAACGCGTCCGCCAGGATGGCCGTCAGCAACAGCGATCGATCGGCCGCCGGCTCGCCGCTTTTGAGATGCGTAAAGTGACGGGTGAAATTCGTCCCCCGATCGACCTCGAGCAAGAGATCGGTGATTTTGACGTGTGGCAACAGACCGTAGGTTTGCGATTTCAAGAGCTTCGCCTCAGGAGGGGTGTCGTCCTCGAGCGGGGAGATTTTCAAGCCCTTGTCGCTGATGCGGGCGTCCGGCAGCTTGTCGGCGCCGGCCAGCCGATTGGTATCCTCGAGTGCCGCCCGTAATAGCGTGAGGCGTTCCGAGAGATACGCGTCCGCAGTGTTGAGCACGTCGAGGCTTAGGCGATCGGCACTACGCATGGAGCGAAACACCGTGGTCGGCAGCAGGTAATCCTCGAAGTCCTGGAACTGGCGGCTGCCGACGACATACAAGTCGCCGGCTCGGAGGCGGTTCTTCAGCTCGCTGAGCGCGCACAGCTCATAGAAACGCCGGTCGATGTCATCTCCGGCGCCAACACTGCGCGCCCAGCGCGGCGGGACGAACCCAAGGGGAGCATCGGCCGGAACTTTGCGCGCCCCGGTCTGATTCATGGCTCGCAGGAGATCAATGGTGTCCATCAAGGATCGCGCGACCGGCGCCCCGCGGAACTGGAACGTCTCGAGGAACGCCGGCGCGTATTTACGCAGCGTCGTGAAGTAATCGGTCAGCAAGGCGAGCGGGTCGAAGGCCTCGTCGCGTGACAGCTTCTCGGCCTGGGCGACAGATGCAGTGAACTCATCCCATGGGATCACGGATTCAATCGCAGCAAAGGGATCGGTCTGGGCGGCCTTGCAGGCGATCAATGCCGAACCGATCTTGGCGTAGAGCCGCACCTTGTCGTTCACGGCCTGGCCATCGGCTGCAAATTCCCGGTCGTACTTGCTGCGCGCCTTGCTGAAGAAGGTGCCAATCAACCGATCATGCAGCTCCAGGGTCTCATCCGTGAGCGTCGCAGCCGTGTCCAGCAAGATAGCCACCAGTGTCGCGTACCGACGCAGCGGCTCGTATTCTTGCAGCTGGAAGACGGCGGTCTGGGCGCCTTCTCGCGCGAGCCGTAGCAGAAAATTCTGGTGAACATTCCGGCCGAGGTCGGCCGGTAAATCGAGCGCACGCACGGCTCGTAGGCGCGCCAAATGGGCGAGCACCGCATTGGCGCTGGGCGCTCCCGGCGGCTGCCGGATCCAGGATAAAGTGCTGCTACTGCCGCCAGGACGCACCAGCAAAACGGCATCGAGGGCCGCACGATGTGCGTCCGTGAGGCCCAAAGTCAAGCGCCGGAATGCTTCCCGCTCAGCGCGAGTAAGCGCGATCGCGCACATCTTCTCAATCAGGGCGACGGTCGGCAACAGGATGCGACGCGAGCGCAGTTCGTTCGCTACTGCGTGCGCGAGCACCATTCCCTGGGTTGTCTGAAGGGCGAGGGGCATCAGCCAGTCGATCAGCTCCCGGTAATAGCTGCGATCGAACTGCCGCAGATCGAACCGCTCGAGGAGCTCCTGCAGGTGCTCGCGCCTGGTCTCGTCGCGCTTGGCGTACTGCGACCAGGCGGCCGGGGTCACCTTCAATTGCGCGGCCACGATCCCGAGCAAGGGCGGGTACGGCGCCTCGCTTTGCGCCAGCACCCGGCTCGGATGGCGCAGATAGGTCATCTGCACAGCGATGCCGAGCCGATTGTGATCGCCGCGGTGCTGCCGGATGTAGGTGAGATCGGCACGCGAGAGCGTCGCCAGGCGAATCAGCTCGCCCTCATCTTCGGGAAAGGCCAGCAGCTGCACTCGTTCGGTCGGTGTCAGCAGTTCCCGGCGCGGCATCGGAATCCCTCCCGGATGGTGGCTCGGCTGTCCCAATTGAAGTACACTTCGAACAGAGCAATACTCTGCCACAGGAAAAGCGCCTTTTCCGGGGTGTTTGGCGCAAAGGGTTCAATTGGGACAGTCCGCAGCGCTCTATTGCCGGGTATCGACCGCCGACCAGACCTGCGCCCGCCAGGAGCGAGACTTACGCGCGTTCGCCAAGAAGGCCGGCTACAAGATTGTCGGCGTGTGGAAGGAAACCGCTTCGGGCGCCAAGGACGACCGCGCAGAACGCAAAGAAGTGCTGGCACTCGCTCAGGCCCGGAAGATCGATGTCATTCTCGTCACGGAGCTCACTCGCTGGGGCCGTTCGATGCTCGATCTCTTTCATACCCTGCAGGACCTGCAGGCCTGGGACGTCTCGCTCGTGGCTCAGACCGGATTGCAGTTTGATTTGCGCAGCGCGCAAGGCAAACTCATCGCCTCCTTGATGGCCGCGCTGGCGGAGTTCGAGCGAGATCTGCTGCGCGAACGGGTGCGCTCGGGCATCGCCGCTGCCCGCAAGCGGGGCGTACGATTTGGGCGCCAGCCCGGGCAGCGGGTAAAAGCCGACCGCCACACACCCAAAGTGCTGCAACTGGTCGGCGCTGGACAATCTTACCGAGAAATCAGTCACCGGCTCGGCATCAGCAAGAATACCGTCCTCGACATCGTCAAACGCAGCCGCATTGATGGCCGGCGCGCGGCATGACACGCATAGAGCAATCCCGTATGAACAACATCACTCGCTTGCCGCCGTCCAAAAAAACCATTCTCGTCGAGGCTGAGATTCCGATCAGCCAGCGCGATGAGTTTGACCGTGCCATGGTGGAGATCGTCGCCGGCGAGCGGCCGCGCATGGACGCGCTGGTGCGCGACGAGGCCTCGATCCACACGCGCGCAATGCAAGCTCTGCAGGCGATCGAGGCGACCATCAACGCGCATCCGACCACCGGCCAGTCGAGACGCCTGGTGCGCTTTCTCGCCGGCGTCTACAACGGCGAGGATTATCCGTTCGACCTCACTGAGCTGCGAGGCCTGGACACGAAGCTCGCGAACGCCTGCGTGGACTATCTCAACTATGACCGCCTCGGCAAGACGGAAGTGCACAAACATCTGGCCAATGGGGATCGTGATCTGCACCGCTGGCTCGAAGAGTACGGCATTAGGCCTGCCGGACGCAGTCGCTGAGCACCCGCTCTTTTGCCATAGGCATGCATGAAATCCAAGAGTAACGACGGCGGCAAGCTCAAGATCGGGGATGACTGGAACGCGATCCGCATCATCGCACTCTCGCAGAGTAACCCGCTCAAGGCGATTGCGGAATTCGTCGAGAACAGCATTGACGCTCACGCGAAGACCATCACCATCACGCGCGGCCGTGACCACCATGAGCAATACCTGTCCATCAAGGACGACGGCAACGGCGTGCCGCGCGATACCGACGGGCTCCCAGACTTCAAGTACGTCGCCACCCACATCTGCGACTCGATCAAGCGGCGCCTGAAAGCCGACGGCAGCGGCGCAGGTCTGCAGGGAGAGTTCGGCATTGGCCTGCTTAGTTTCTGGACGGTCGGCGACACGCTGACGATGACCTCCACCGGCACTGACCAGCGCGCCTATCAGATGACCATGAGCAAGGGCGATCCGCGCTATGACGTTAGTCATCGGCGCACGCTGTTCGCCGAGAAGGGCACCGAACTTAAAATCAGCCCATTACTCGAGGGCATCAGGGCCTTGAGCGGGGAGAAGATCCAGTGGTACCTAGCCTCGGAGCTGCGCGATCGCATCCGGGATGCGAAAGTGCGCGTCACGGTGATCGATAAGCTCGCGCGCAAGCAATACGAAGTCGAGCCCCGTCAGTTTGAGGGTCGGCTCCTGCACCAGCTTCCGCTCATCCGCACTCCGTACGGCGATGCGTACGCGGAGCTGTATCTGGCGGAGCCCGACGAGAACGCCCACGTAGCCCTCACCAGAGCCGGAACGCGAGTCATTGAGGACCTGGCTAGCCTGCCTGGCCTTGAGCGTGCCCCATGGGTATCGCGCTACGTCCAGGGACTGATTGACGTGCCATTCCTGAATCTGACGCCCGGTACCCGCAGCGGCATCATCCACGATGGGCGCTATGCCGCCCTGATCGCAGCCCTTGAGCCCTTGGAGACACATATCAATGGTCTGATTGAGGAACAGCAGCGCGCCGAAGAAGAGCAGGCCAGCCAGCAATCCTTGAAAGCCATTCAACGGGCCTTTCATGAGGCCTTGCTGGCTCTTCCCCGCGAGGAGTACGACTGGTTCGACATCCAGGGTCGAGCGCGCCGGGAAGGTGGCATCGCCAAGGCCAATGGAACTGGGGGTGGGGAAGCCACTGATATTGATGCCGCGGTGCCCGGAGTGGCTGAACCGGGTTCGTATGGCGCGCCCCAACGCCAGTTCTTTGAGTATGCCGGCGCGCTCTACAGCGTCGTGGTCTCCCCAGCCGCGAGCACGACGCCGCTCACTGAGACGCGCCGATTCCGAGCCCTGCCGCGCGATCGATCACGGCGACGAGTGCAGGATGGCCTCACATTCCGCTGGGAGATCGTGGAGGGGGAGGGATCATTGCAGGGCGCCGCCGACCAGGAAGTCGAATACCGGGCGCCTACGGTTCCCGGCCTCACGCGTCTGCGGGTCACGGTAACGCAGCGGGAAGTGACCTGCAGTGCCGAGGCCCTGGTAACGATTACCGACAGCCTCGAGGCCGCGATAAGCACGGCCGTGGTTACGACGCGCGGACTGCCGGGCTACACATTCGAACGCGCGGCGGGGGAACTCTGGCGCTGCCGCTTCGATGTCGAGCGCAACATCATCGTGGTCAACAGCGGTCACCGCGACTTCGTGTTCGCCACCCGTAATCGAGCCTTGCAGCTGCGCTACCTGGTGCGGCTATACGTAAAAGAGCTGGTGCTCAAGAACTTTGCGGGACTGCCCGCCGATCAGCTGCTCGAACGCATGATCGAGCTGTCGCTGTACGCCGAGGAGAAGTTGAAATCCGGCTGACGCCTGACACAGATCGGAAGCCTTAGCGTACGTAATGGCCCGTTTCTTGAAGTCACCCCCAGATGGCATCAGGCCCCGTGATGTGCTTGCCGGTCATGACGGCTTCCAGCGTGTGACCGTGGTGCGCCAGGTTGTGGTTGTAGAAATAGGCAGCGATGCGCGGGCCGATGTCGGACGTGGGGTAGATCGGCATAACCGTATCGTCGAAGTAGAGCAGATCCGGATGGTGCTTGTTGATCAGGTCGACGGTTCGCTTGAAGAATTTCTCGCAGAACGCCGGGTCAATTGGCGGCTTGCCCTGCTGCGGCCAGTCGTAGGTGCCGATCTGGTGATATTGGGCGTAGAGGCCTGCGGATCGAACCCTTCCCACCACCGTCCTTTCCCGTCGGCCTTACTAAGCAGGCCGTCGTATCTCACGCCCGCTATGGGACCAGAAGGATCGGCCAGTTGAGCGCTCTGATACCAGCTCCACGCGCGATCACCGTGATTGGAAATGGCGAATCGCATGCCGGCCGCGCGAGCGGCAGCCTCCCAGCCGCCGACAATACTTTTCTTCGGACCTAGGTTCACCGAGTTCCACGGCTGGTAGGTGGAATCGAAATTGTCGAAATTGTCGTGGTGATTGGCCATGGCGCAAAAAACTTGGCGCCGGCTTTCTTATAAAGACCGATCAGACCGCACGCAGCGCCGTCGTAACTGGTACGCGGGCCGCGCGCAGGGCCGGCAGAACCCCCCCGAAGAGTCCCATCGCTAGCGCCCAGCCGATGCCCAGGCTTACGATCGGAAGCGTCACGGCGAGGTGGAAGCTAAACCCGAAGGGACTGGCCGCGAAGCCGTTGAAGCAGAACCAAGCGATTCCTGCACCGATTAACGCTCCGGGCAGCGCCAGAAGAATGGATTCGGAGAGCATGGCTGCAATGATGGGGCCTGCGCTGAACCCGATGGCACGAAGGGTAGCCAGCTCGCGACGGCGACTATCGACGATCGCATACAACGAATTTGCCGCGCCAAGCGTAGCGGCTACGGCCATGATAGCCCCTACGAAATAGCTGACAAAGTTCAGTATTCCGTTGAACTGCTTCATGCCTTGTTCAGTCACTTCAGCCTCGTGTTTAGCTTCGACATGAAGCGATGGATTTGCCTTTACTGCGTTTGCAAACTCGGCAAACGTCGCGGGGGACTCCAGCATTACGTTGACTTGGTTGTAGCTGTCACGGCCGAACGCCGAAAGCACAGTGTCAGCGTCTGAGAAGACGACGCAAATTCCCTGGGTGCGGCCCATATGGAAGTTCCCGACTATGCTCCACTCACCGCCTCGCATTAGTCTTTTGTCGCCGACAGCGAAATCCGCAAATGTCCGTACACACACATTGCTCGCGATGAGTTCATGGAGCCCGGGCCGAAACATACGACCCGCGGTCAAGTGTAGTTCTGGCATGTAGTCGGCTAGGCCGGAGCTGACGCCAGCCAAAGCGAAGCCGATTCCCTTACCCGTGGCTCGGTTGCGAGCTTGCACAAACACCAACACCTGTGAGATGGCGATCGGATCGCCCTTGGCGTTGCGTTGAATGCCCGGGAGATCACGAATGATAGGCACGACGTCTTTCGAAATGCTGCTCTGAAAAGGTCCTTGAGCGCCGACAGTCATCAGTATGACTCGATCCGGTCGCGCGTTTCCTATAGCCTCTTGGCGCGCGCCGACACCCATGGCAAGCATGGAGACCAGGACTCCAACGGCGCAGGCCACGCCAATCATGATGGTGAATACCAGCCCCAAGCGCTGGCGGAGGTCACCAACATTCATGCGCAGCAACGCCCAATATTGTCTTATGAAGCTCATGAGGTTCTACCGACCCGCCAGCGCATCGACGACTTCCAATCTGGCCGCTCGCGACGCTGGCAGAGCCGCGCTGATCAATGCAACGAGGAAGGCTCCTACCACCCCAGCCTCGACGACGACTATGGGCATCGAAAGCCCGGGAACGAACTTTGCCGCGTACGGAAACACCACCATAGCGAACGCGAGGCCGATGAGCGCGGCCGCGATGCACACCGTTGTCGCCTCGGCGACCACTAGCAAGAACACCGCGCGGTCCGTAAACCCAAGTGTCTTCAGTACGGCTAATTCCGGTGTCCGCTCACGAATTGTCTGCATCATCATCGTCGACGTGGAGAACAGAACGGCCACCAGCACCGCAGTTACGATCAAGCGAATCACGAAATTCAGATCCCCGATTGCTTGCATCTGCTGCTGAGCACTTTCTCGGAGCGACGCCGTCTTTGTCTCGGTGGATGAGTTGACAAAGGTTCGGTCTATGGCCTCGGCCACGGCTGATGCCTGCCTCGGATCCGAAGCGACAACGTAAAAGTTTCGAACAGTCCCCCTATTTTTAACCCGTGCTTCATCGAGATACGCATAGTTCATCACGATGTAGCCCCCAGACCCCGGCTCGTGAGCTGTAAATGTCCCCACAATCTCGAAAATCCAGTTGCCAGCACCGTTGCTTTGCAGCGTAGTTGACGTGAGGGGAATCCGATCCCCGATGCGCCAACCGTATTTTTTGGCAATGTCCTCACTCATCAGCACGCCCGTCCGAGTCTTCCGAAGGGCCTCGAGATCTCTCGGAAGAACCTTGAATATCTCTGGCACGAGCGTTAACCAGATGTCGCCGGGCGCAATGGCCAACACGTAGACGGACTGATCGGGCTTTTGATATGTCCCCAGCAATCCGTCGGCGAACGTCACCGTCTTCACGCCAGCCATCGACTGGAGTCGATCGAGATATGCGATGGGCAGAGGTGCCCCACCGAAAAATTCCGGAAACACAAGCAGCAAATCAGCGCGCGTCTGCGCGATAGCCTCGTCGACCCCGGTTTTCATGCCTTGAAGCACACCGAATAGCGCGAAGGCGATGGCGATCTGAAAGAAGATCAGCAGTGTTCGGCCCGGGTTACGGGAGATCCCGGACCAGATGAGGGGAAGGTATTTCACGAGGGCAGGCAGTCCACAGGTGGATGTCTTTAGGCGGCTGCCATGGGAGCGTCGAGGAGTTGGCCCTTATCGACGTGCAGCTGGCGCGACGCGTAGCCCGCAGCCTTGGGATCGTGGGTGACCAAGATGATGGACTTGCCGTACTGGCGATTCAGCATCTGCAGCAACCCTAAAATCTCCTCCGCCGTGTGGCGGTCGAGATCGCCAGTCGGCTCATCGCAAATCAGGATCGTGGGATCAGCGATCAAAGCGCGTGCAATAGCGACTCGCTGCTGTTGCCCGCCCGACATTTCGCCCGGTTTATGCTTGCCGCGGTCGGACAGACCCACGAGCTCGAGAGCGGCCGCCACTTTGCGTTTTCGCTCGCCGGCGGACAGTGAGGTCAAGAGGAGTGGCAATTCAACATTGCGCTCCGCCGATAGTGTCGGCATCAGGTTGTAGAACTGAAAGATGAACCCGACGTGACGAGCACGCCACCTCGAAAGGCCTGAACCCGACAACTGATCAAGCCGCTCGCCGGCGACCGTGAGCTCACCCGTGCTCGGCCGGTCGAGCCCCCCGATCAAGTTCAGCAACGTGGTTTTGCCTGAGCCGGAAGGCCCCATGATTGCAACGAAATCGCCTTCGGCGATCTCCAGATTGAAGTGGTCCAACACGGCGACGTTTTCCTTGCCGCGCGTGTAGTGCTTGGAGACGTTCTTGAACGAGAGTACAGATGCCATGAGTCCTGCCTCTATAAGAAGTACGTTTCTATTTAATGATGTGCACTTTCGATCCGTCGACGAGCTTGTTTAAGTCCCCGATCACCACTATTGCGCCCGGTTGGAGGCCGGCCAGGATCGTCTGGCCGTCCGCGTTACGGGCACCCAGGCGGACCGTCCGCCGCTCGACCGTATTGCCATGGATCTCAAAGACGACGCTGGAATCACCGCTGGTCTGGACGGCCTCAGAGGGTACGACGACGCTCGGTATCGGTGCTGGGGCATCGGCCCCGGCCTTAGGCGCATCCTCCAGAAACGCCACCCGTGCGCCCATCTCGGGCACGATACGCGAGTCCTTCAGCTTGAAGCCGATACGCACCTTCACTGTCGCTTTCGAGCGGTCAGCGGTCGGAATGACCGCGATGACTTCGGCCGGAATCTGCCATTCGGGATAGGCGTTGAGTGTAATGGTGGCGGGCTGATTCGGGTGCACGCGATTGATGAAATTCTCGCTCACATCGACGTCGACCTCGAGCGAATCCATATCGACAATCTTTGCGATACCGCCGCCGCCTGAGAACTGCGGTGAGACAATCTCGCCGGGCTGCGCGTTCTTGACGGTCATTACACCGTCGAAGGGCGCTTTGATGGTGGTGTCGTCTTCGTAACGCTGATTGACGTCCACGGCGGCCTTGGCCACCGCCAAATTGCCTTCCGCCACCAAAACTGCGGTATGCGCCGCGTCGTAGGCGGATTTCGAGGCATCGAAGGTCTCGGGGCTGATCAAGCCTTCGCTCAACTGCCTTTGATTGCGCAAGTAAGTCGGACGCGCATCTTCGTCTGCCAGTTTGGCTGCTGCTAGCGCCGCCTCGATTTGCTGGACCTGGGCCTTCGATTGCTCCAGCGCAGCACGAGCATTGGTGTCATCGAGCCTGGCGATGACTTGTCCTTGCTTGACCGACTGGCCTTCCTGAACCAATACCTCATCGACCTTGTAGATAGCCTTGGCCGACACCGTTGCCTGACGCAGCGCCACGACATAGCCGGAAGCATCCAGCAGCGATCCGCTTGAAGAGCCGTCGCCACTACCCGTCGCGATCGCCTTTGCAACGACCGTACGTACGGGCATGCCATCACGGGCGAATGCAAAGATCCACACCCCTAACGCCGCGGCCAACACGACAACGGCGCCTATGCCGATCAGCCACCGCCGGCCGGTGCCTCCACCCGCATGCGGAGGATTCCGGGTACGGTCGATCTTCAATTGATCCAGGAGCGCAGTCTTGGGATCCATGGGAACGAGGCTTCCTCAATTCTTCGCGTGCGGGGAACGCTCGCCCATTGAGGCAGCGTGGATAGAATCCGGATCGCTGCGGTTCCACCAGCCGCCGCCAAGTGCTTGGAAAAGCGAGACGGTATCGGTGTAGCGACTCGCCACGGCTCGAACGTAGGCTAAGCGCGCCTGCTGATAGGACTGCTGAGCGGTCAGGAGTGAGACATAGTTGACCGCACCGTCGTCGTATTGCTTCTGAATAAAGTCGAGACTGGCTTTTGCAGCGGTCACGGCATCGTATTGGGCCTTGAGCGCCTGAGCGTCATTGTCCAGCGCCGTCAATGTATCGGCGACGTTCTGAAACGCCTGGAGTACGGTCAGCCGGTACTGAGCGCTCGCCTCATCGTAAGTATCGATCGCTGCACGCCGCTTGGCCCGCAGCGTGCCACCCTCAAACAGCGGCTGGGTTAATCCCGCTGCGATATTCCACGTGTTGGATCCAGGCGTGAGAAGGGTGCTCAAGATCAAGGACTCGCCGCCAAACGCGCCCGTTAAGGTCAACTGAGGCAGCATATTCGCGGTGGCGACGCCGACGGAGGCACTCGCCTGGCGCAACATCATCTCTTGCGCCTTGATATCCGGGCGCTGCGCTACCAGCGAGGAGGGAAGACTCACCGGTAGCTCTTCGGGCAGCTTGAGATCCGACAGGCTAAATTCAGCCGAAGCTGCATCGTGCGGGAAACGCCCCGTCAGTATCGCCAGCTGGTGCTCGGCCGCGGCCAGTTGTTGCCGCAACGGCGGCAGTGTGGCGCGTACCGAGGCTAGGTTCGATTCCTGCTGCAGTACATCTGCACGGGTCTGGCTCCCTAATTCGAATTGGCGTTGAATGAAGCCGAACTGCTTTTGTTCGAGTGCAATGATTTCAAGCGTAGCAGCGATCTGATCGCGCACGGACGCCAATTGGATCACCGTTGAGGCAACATTCGTCGTCAAAGTGAGATAGCTCGCCTCGAGCCTGAAATCCTGAGCCAACGCCTGTGCCTGCAGCCCTTCGAGCGCACGCCGCTGCCCGCCGAAGAGATCGAATGTATACGACACCTCGACATTGGCCTGATAGATGTTCGTGATGAAGCCCGGAAAGCCCGGCCCGATCGCCGCGCCGCTTACCTTTTCGCGAGTGACGTTGCCTGCCCCCTGGATTTGGGGGAAAAAGATGCCCTCCTGGGCCCGGACATTCTCCCTAGCCGCGCGCAGCGCTGCCTGCTGGGCGGCGATGTCCGGATAGTTCGCCATGGCCTCCTCGATCAGCGCATCGAGCCGGGCCGAGCCCAGCAGCGTCCACCACTGGCCCGGCAGGTCGCGTCCGAACTGGAAACGCTGCGCCTCGCCGCCGGCCACGCCGGTTGCCTCGGTTTGAATTGGCAGGGCTTCGCCGGTATAGCTTTCAGTCGAGGGTGGCAGCGGCGCCTTGAAGTTCGGCCCGACGGCGCAACCGGCCAGCAGCAGTGCGCTCGTCAACCGTAGATAGGAACCTGTCACCGGATGCCGCCGGGCCGCTCCCAAGCGCACGAAGAGGCCTTCAGATTCGGGTTGTCGCCAATGGCGGAGACTTGGCACTCTGTGCTCATCGCCTTTCCCTGATCTTGTTATCATCCCATAGGACCCAGCTGACATGAAAAAGGTTGCAACTATTTCACGACGCGCAGGCTATTAGTCCGTCATATGGTCGAACTACATGGGACCTCGGGACAATCGTCGCGATTTCATTGATTGGACCCTCATAGGCCGAGCCCCCGGCAAGCTGCGCAATGGATATAGAGCGCGCATCGTACGCGAGTTTCCTCCTGCTCCCCCCATAGTGAGCGTCGCCTGAAGTACCTTCCGCTGATTTGGCACGGGTTGTGGCGCAGACGCGCCCGAACCATCTTTACTCTGCTATCGATCGCTGTCGCATATATTTTGTTCGGCATCCTGTCGGGCATCGATGCGGGTTTCGCACACATGCTGGAGGTCTCGCGGATGGACCGTCTTTTCACCGACTCGCGCTTTGGAGCCCCGATGCCACTTTCCTACGCTGAAAAGATCGCGAGCGTGCCGGGGGTCATAGTTGTAGCTCCGCGATCCGGGCTGTTCGGCTACTTTCAAGATCCCAAAAACGCCATGTTTGTGCTCTGCGCGGACCGACGTTTCTTTTCACTCCGACCCGAGATCGCTATTTCGACGCAACAGCTCGAGAAACTGCTGCAGACGCGAACGGGCGCTGCCGTCAGTGTAGAGCTGGCCCGCAAATACGGATGGAAGATCGGCGACAAGATACCGCTGCAGACCAATACGGCTCAGGCAGACGGCAACCGGGTTTGGACCTTCGACATCGTGACGATCGTGGACGACCTCAATTACCCCGGCGAGGGCGGATGGTTCATTGCCAACTACGAGTACCTGGACCAGGGCCGCGTCGCCGACAAAGGCACAATCAGCCGCTTCTTGGTCCGCATCAGGGATCCCGGACGCAGCGCCCAGATCGGCCGTCAGATCGACAAGCTCTTCACGAACTCCGCGGCACCGACGCGTACGAACTCTGAGAGGTCTCAGGCGCGATCCGGTCTGCAGTTTATCGGCGACGTGAATTTTCTGACCGACGCGGTCCTGGGCGCTGTGTTCTTTATGCTGCTGTTCCTAAGCGGCAACACGATGGCGCAGTCAGTCCGCGAGCGAATTCCTGAGTTTGCGGTTCTAAAGGCACTGGGCTTCTCGGACAATGGCGTACTGTCCCTGGTGATCGCGGAATCGGTGCTGCTGTGTCTGTTAGCAGCCGCGGCCGGGCTACTCGTATCGAAACTGGTGATTCCCATCGCGCGCGGCGCGCTTTCGGATTTCGCGCTGCTTCTGCAAATGCCATGGACCGCTATGTTGGATGGGTTTGGTTCAGCGCTGATCGTCGCGCTGCTCAGTAGCTTGCTACCGGCTTGGCGCGTCAGGCAACTCAACGTGGTCGAAGCCTTGGTGAAACTCTGAGGGGCCCGCGGTGTTAAGGGCGCTCAGACAGATTGTGGCGGTCACAGCGATCGGGTTGCGCGCCATTCCCGAGCGTGTCGGTACATCTCTCGTCATCGTCGTCGGAATGGCCCTGGTCGTCGCTGTGACGATCTCGATCCTCTCGATGTCGGTGGGTTTCATGCGTACCGTTCGCAATACCGGTCGCGTTGACCGAGCCATCGTGCTGAGCCAAGGCTCGCTGTACGAGTTCGGAAGCGCGATTTCGCGCGACAACGTGATCACGATCGCCGATGCGCCGGGTATAAGGACTGCCGGCGACGGTAAGCCTATAGTCTCTGCCGAATCCCTGGCCTCGGTTGTTGTTACCAAGAAGAGCAATGGGCTCGATGCCTATATCTTGCTGCGCGGCGTGGGTCCTGAGGGGTTTGCACTGCGCCCGGAGATCAGGCTCGTCAGCGGCCGGATGTTCCGGCCCGCGAGGCACGAGCTGATTGTCGGGAAATCTGCGCTCGCCCAGTTTGGAGGACTCGAGGTTGGCAGTCAGGTGCCGCTACCGGAGGGCGATTGGACCGTCACGGGCAGCTTCGAGAGCAACGGGGATGAACACGAATCCGAACTACTGGCAGATTCTGAGACGGTGCTTTCGGCAATGCGCGCCAACACATTCCACAGTGTGACCGTCATGCTCGAGAGGCCTGAGTCTTTGGAGCAATTCAGAGCAACGATTAACGTAAACCCGACTCTGGCGGTCGATATCAAGCGCGAGACGGAGTTTTTCGCAACTCAGTCCAAATATTTGAACGACTACTTGACTTTGATTGCCTATGTGGTCGGCGGTATCATGGGATTGGGCGCCATCTTTGGTGCGCTCAATACCATGTATTCGGCCGTCAGCGCCCGTTCGATCGAGATCGCCACGCTGCGTGCTATCGGTTTTAGTGGCGGAGCTGTCGTAGCGTCTGTGCTGGTGGAGTCGCTGGTCCTGGCGTTTTCGGGAGCCGCGATCGGCGCCATCGTCGCCTGGATCGTGTTCAATGGGGATCTCCACTCAGCTGGAGGCCTCGTGTTCAGGCTTGCGGTGACACCGGGTCTAGTGGGACTAGGGATCGGATTTGCCTCTATCCTGGGATTCGTCGGCGGCCTGTTCCCCGCAATCCGTGCCTCAAGCCTCCCAATCGCGACCGCATTGAGAGCCACTTGAAACTGCCTGATTTGAGCTTGGTTACAGAGTCACATCGAGGTTCTGAGCCCATGAGCAAGATCGATTATCAGCCGCGCTGACGCGTAACATATTGATCTTACAAACGTTCCTGGGACGCTCAATGCGCGTCTAGTACCTTACCCAGGGTCGGGGCGGGTAGCGGGACCTAAGGTTCCAGGAAGCGGGCGTCGACCGGGGGATCGTAACCGTTGGCCAGGCGGTTGGTCTGATTCGCTAGCCCGACCACCGCTAGCAACTCCGCGAACTGCTCGTCGGTCATTCCTTTACTGCGCGCGCCAGCGCTGTGGGAGGCGATGCAGTACCGGCAGTTGTTCGTGACGCTCACCGCCACGTAGATGAGCTCTTTGGTAAGCGGATCGAGAGCGCCGGGCGCCATCACCTGCTTGACGTTGCTCCAGATACGCTCGAGCGTGTCTGGGTCGCGGGCCAACACCTTCCAGAAGTTGTTGATCCAGTCGACGTTGCGAGTCCTCATGATGTCGTCGTAGACCGCACGGACGCGAGGTGAGGCGTCGGCGTACTCGATGAGTTTCGCGCTCACCGCGGCACCCGGTCAAGAGTCGCGAGCAATTCGATCTGGTATTGATTGGCTTCTAGCACGTACGACTACTCCAGTGCTGCATCGTTACTTGTACTATTTAACATTCTACGAGCCGTGCATTACTGACGACGCTGAAGCTCCTCAAGCTTGCTCTTTAACGCCTCCAATTTCTGTCCGGCCTCACCGAGTTTGCCGGTCGCAGTGAGCTGCTGGTAATCGGCCAGATCGCGCGCTGCATCGTTAATCAGGGCATTGAGGTCCTCTGCTTTTGCGCGTTGCCCGGTCCCCGCGCGCGTCGCGGCGCTGCTTGTCGGCACAATTGTCGCCGGTGTTACAGCAGAGGTCGGCGCGCTGAGCGTGGAGGCTGCTCCGCCAAACAGGGCCGCCATCGCCGCTTCGAAGGTCGGTCCATAAGCAAGCCGGTCCTGAACGGCAAGTACCACCAAGCGCAATTCCGGCATCGGACTGCGATCGGCCTGCAAGTAGATAGGCTCGGCGTACAGCAGTGCACGTCCGATCGGTATGACGATCAGGCTGCCGCGGCGCACGCGCGAACCCTGTTGATTCCACAACGTCAGCTGTCCCGACAATTGCGCGTTTTGATCGATGCGTGCCTCGATTTGCATGGGGCCGTCGATGAGCTTGGTTTTGGGGAAGTCGTAGACCACCGTCTGGCCATAGTGTTCCCGGTCGCTGCGACCGGCAATCCAGCCGATCAGATTGTTCCGATTGGCGGGGGTAAACGGCAGGATTTCAATGAACTCGGTCGACGCCTCGCCTGGCAATGTCATGAGCACGAAGTTTGGCGCCATGAGCATCTGGTGCTGTTCCGTCGTAGTCACTTCAGTCGCGACGGTCCATAGGTCTTCGCGGTTATAGAACACGTCGGCATTGGTCATGTGATAGAGCCCATAGACGAGCGCCTGCACTTGCAGCAGCAGCTCTGGGTAGCGCACATGCACGCGCAATCCGGCGGGCATCGCCGACGCATCCACGAACAGTGCCGGGAACATGGCGCGATACGCGGCGATAACTGGATCTTCCCGGTCAAACACGTAGAACGTGGTCGCGCCGTTGTAAGCGTCGATCACGATCTTCACGCTGTTGCGGATGTAGTTGAGTGGCTCGCCGTTAAGGCGGTAGCGGCGCGCATACGGGTAGGTATTGGAAGTCGTGAAGGCGTCCATGAGCCAGTAGATCTTGCCGTCCGCGCCGACGACGACGTACGGGTCCGGATCGAGGGTCAGAAAGGGCGCCAGCTCTTGGACTCGTTCGCGTAGATTACGACGCATCAATAAGCGGCTTGCCGGGCTCACATCGTCGCTGAAGGGCAGTTTTGTGAGATCACCGCGATCAAGGGCAATCAGCGTTCGGCGCAAGAACCCACCCAGGCGGACCCCGCCGCTGCCTTCGTACGAGGTCAGATTGTTGCTATCGCCCTGCGGATAGTTGAATTCCTTCTGCCGTGTGTTCACATAGACATCGGTATTCGTCAGCTCGCCAAAATAGATCTCCGGCCGACTGATAGCCAGGCCCGGGATGGTGCTCTGTATCGGCATGTTGCTCAGAACTAGTGTCGGCAAGCCTTCCGGTGTGAATCCATTCACCGGATTCATGGTGACGCCGTAGCCGTGGGTATAGATCAGTTTCTCGTTGATCCAGTTGCGGCTACTCTCCGGCAGCTTATCCACATTGAGCTCGCGCGCGGCCAGCATCATCTGATGCACGGACCCTGCGACCATATAGCGATCAATGTCGATGTCGGGGAAATCATAGTAAGTTCTGATTTCCTGAATCTGCCTCAACGTGTCCTGCAATGCGCGTGAGTCCCACAGTCGTATATTCTGGAGCGTGGTCTGATTATTCGCGGCGTCCAGCGCCTCGACGCTGGTGTCGGCTGGGAACGGGTGCGGCTCGATGCGATCGAGCGCGTACGCGCGCCGCGTCATCTCAATGTTGTGTTCTATGAATGGCCGCTCCCGCACCAGTTGATTTGGCTTGACGATGAAGTTACTGACGTACCAGGCAATGAGGCCGACGACCACGTAGCAAAGCAACGCGGGAAAAACGGACAGCAGCAGCCATCGTGGCCGCAGTGCCAGCACGGAGCAGATGGCCGCGATCAGCGCGCCCACCAGCAGCGCGCCACAAATCACCAGCATCCCGGTGAGGTTGACGTGAGCGTCGGTGAAAGTCACTCCCGCGAATATCGTCTGGTCCTGGAACAACAGCTCAAAACGGCTCAGGTACTCGCTAACGGCCATGATGGTCAGGAGTGCCGCGATGCTGATCGACAGACCGCGCCGGAGTCGAATCTGCGCCACGCCAAAGCCGCGTTCGATCAGTTCCTTTGCACGCGATGTGGCGAGCACAAACACACCGACAATCAGGCAGGCGATGACGGTCAAGGTCTGCAGCCACCCGGCAATGAGCTGCCAGGTGGGCAGAGTAAAGAGGTAGAAACCGAGGGGCTTGCCGAAGATGGGGTCGAGAGTCCCGGTGTCCCGTGGCGCGTGCCAAATGAGTGCAAAAGTAGTCCAACTACTCATCATGCTGGCGCCAACCGCGATCGCACTCACCAGCGCTAGGCCCAGAGCTGTCAATTGGAGGATTGGATCAATGGGCAGCTGCACCAATTGTCTATTGATCAGAATCCTGCTGCCGATGATTTCATCAAACCGCCGGGGCTTGATGGCCAGGAACACACCGTAGATCAGCAAAAAAGTAAAGAATGCAAAGGAGCCGAAGATAGAAGCCTGGAGATTAACTCTGCTCCAGAACACTGAAGCGTAGCCGAGCGAGTCAAACCAGAGAGCTTCAACGTAATACGACACCAGTAAACTGCTGCCGAGCACGAGCACAGTAAGAACGATGAGCAGCAGAGCGCCGAGGCGGCGAGGGCGCAGGGTTCGACTGTTGGCGGCAATGCGGGGGCGGGTGTACGTGGCACGATCCTGTGGGGCAATGTGCCGGAGATTAGAGGTATTGAGGTCTACAGGCCAGCCCGATTCGCAATGAAGTAGATTGAAGCCGCGCCGCCTTTAGAGGCGTCAGCTCAATGAGCCCACAGCGGCCTGCTCAGCCCAGTGGTTAGCAACAGATTAGAAATGTAATCATGGTACCGCTCGGAATCTGCCAGTGCTGAGAAGCTGATATTCCTCTGCGTCTTTGACGACGAAGCGGTTGCGACCTGCACGCTTGGCCTCGTACAGTGCCTCGTCGGCCAATTGGACTGCGCCCTGAGGGCTGCGGCCAACGCCGGGTGAGATCAAACCCACACCGATGCTGATCGTGAGTCCAAGCTCTGGCTTCGCGACGTTGATGCGCTGAGCTTGAACTCTCTTGATAAGGCGATCGGCGATGTCCTGAACGTTGGCGGGCGAAAGATCGTAGAAGACCATGGCGAATTCCTCACCTCCATAACGCGCGGCAAGATCTAGGGGCCGACGTGCGAATTCCTGAATCAGCCCCGCCACCGTGCGTAGAGCAACGTCTCCGGCCTGATGACCGAAAGTATCATTGTATCGCTTAAAGTGATCCACATCGATCATACACACCGCTATCGAGCATCGATCGCGCAGTGCCTGCTGCCAAACGCTCAGCAGATGTTCATCGAAGGTGCGGCGGTTCATCAGGCCTGTCAGGCTGTCGCGAGCCAGAAGTCGTCCGATCAGCGCGCGCTCGAGGAAGTTTTCTCGATACGACTTCTCCACGTCCCAGTAAACCACAGCTCCAATGACACTCGTGATGACAAGCACCACCATGCCCTTCAAGAGCACGGCTGGCGCTATACCAACGGCAATGCCTGCCATCGAGAAAGCGATGAGTAGGACTATCGCTGTGAACAGCGCCTCTCGAAACTTCAGACCGGTAAAGAAAAAGACTGCGATCAGCACGACCGCGAAGCCGGCAAATTGTTCGAACCGGCCGATAACTAACGAGCGTGCGACCACCACTGCAATCAGCGCATAGAACAAGGGCAACAGAATCGGCGCGATGCGCAGGTAGAGCCGCTCGTAGTAGCGTCCCCACGACAGCCACACCAGAAATAAGCTGCAAGGCAATATCGCACCTATGTAAATCAAGGCGGGGCCGCTCCAGACACCCGTACGACGCGCCTGGTCGATTGCAAGCAGCACTCTCACGACGAAAACCAGGGTGAACCAAACTCTGACACGCCGGTGTACTCGCCGCAGATGGGCGATCGAGTACTCGGCCTCCAAGGAGGGCGCAAAGCGAAGACCCGCGGTGCGTCGCTGAAGTTCGCGCGCATAGTCCGAATCGGGGAAATCCCGCGCGTCGATCTGAGTGGGTGTCATGTTCTAAATGCCGATGGCCGACGAGGCGCTGAATGATCGTGCGCGCCGCTGAGGAGCCTAGAAACAGCGAGCGGTGCAATGTGACATTAGTCGAGTCTATGGCGCCGTGAGGCCGATCACCGTTTCGCGCCAAACGAGCTTGCGCAGCCGGCATGTCTTACGGGAGGAACGCAAGTCGCATTCTGTCCCTGGCGATCGCCTATCGAGACCTCCGATCTGTCGCCGGCGTAGACCGTTTCTAAACCTCAAGAGGCTCAATTCCCGGTGGCGTCGCAAATGGTATTGTGCGCAGCTGAAGCTCCACAGAGATGCCGCCGGATGCCGCTGGCCCTATGATGCAAGGATAACGGCGCCCCTGAGTCGAGGAGAACCATAATGATGAACAATCGCAGGCAGTTGTTGAGGGCGGGTTTGGCGTGCTCGGCAGCAGTAGCCACGGCCAAGTGGCAATTGTCTGGAGCTGCCGATGTAGGGCGGCACATGGGCCGTCCCAATTCCAAAATAAATGGCGTGCAGATCGGCGTGATCAGTTACTCGTTCCGAAGCCTTCCGGATCAAAGTGCCGAGGCGGTGTTTGGATATTGCCGCCACCTGAGTATCAATGCCTTGGAGCTAATGGATAGGCCGGCCGAGGAGTTCGCCGGTATCCAGGCCCCGTTTGATAACGAACATTACCGGAAGGTGCGCCTGCGCAGTCAGCCGGGTCAGCCAGTGCTATCTGCCGCCGAACAGCAGGAGCACGATGAAGTGATGACGGCGTTCGCCGAGTACAGACAGCAGATCGCTGCGCTGCGCACCAAAGCTACGATGGAGCCCTTCGAGCGACTGCGTCGCCACTATGAGAAAGGCGGAGTTTCGATCTACGCATTAAGGTTTGACTCATTTGACGAGGGCACCACCGACGCTGAGATCGACTACGGCATGCGTGCAGCCAAGGCTCTGGGTGCCAACCAAGTAACTCTTGAGCTCCCAAGCACCATGACCCGGATCAGTCGCCTCGCCGCGGGGGCTTCGCGTTACGGCCTACGTGTGGCCTACCATGCGCATTTGCAGGCCACACCCACGGTGTGGGATGCCGCTTTGGCTGAGTCTGCGGCTAACGCCATCAATTTTGATATCGGGCACTTCGTTGCTGCGGCCGACTACGATCCACTGCCCTTTATCCGTCAATACCACGCGCGCATCGCCAGCATGCACTTGAAGGATCGCCAGAACCGGGCGCACGGGCAGCGCAATCTTCCCTGGGGACAGGGCGACACGCCGCTGACGCCAGCGTTGCACCTGATCAGGGATCGGCACTACGGCTTTCCAGCCGCGATCGAATTCGAATACGACGTTCCAGAGGGATCCGATGCCATCCAAGAGGTTGGCAAGTGCGTCGACTATTGCAGGAAGGCGCTGGCCTACAAGCACGCCTGATTGGCACGAGTGAGACGACTCGGTTGGCGCGTCGGGCACCAACATTACACCCCAGAGTATGGCGTTGCGCGCTTACGGCAGTGCGTAGGCCACGTAAGCAAATCCTTGCGGGCCTTTTCTATTGCGCGCGTTGTCCGTCGCGATTACAACGTACTGCTTGCCGTCGATTTGATAAGTGGCAGGGGTTCCAATTCCTGCGTACGGCAACTCCGTTTGCCACAGTAACTGCCCCGTGTGGCTGTCGAATGCGCGCAGCTTGTGATCGAAGATTGTGGCGCCTATGAACAATAGGCCGGTCGCGGTCAGTATCGGACCGCCGTAGTTCTCGCTGCCCGTATCTTTCAGACCCTGCGCCACAAGGTCTGGGTACTCGCCGAGCGCTACCTTCCACAGATACTTGCCAGTATTGAGATCGATAGCGCTGAGCGTGCCCCACGGCGGAGCCACAGCCGGGTAGCCGTCAGGATCGAGAAACTTGTTGTAGCCACCGAATCGATAGCCTGCTGGGTTTGCTGTCGGACTCGCAGGCGCGCTCACCGTTTGCTTGTCATTGCCGTTGTCGGCTATTGGGTGCGTGCGTCCAGGGTCTGCGAGATACCTGAGCAACGCATCGAGGCTAGCAGCGTCCAGGTCGGGGAAGGGTGGCATACGCCCGCGACCCGTCTGGATCACATCGGTGACCTGCGTCGATGTGAGCCGCTCCCCTACATGAATAAGGGAAGGAAACGCCGGCGGCGATCCGGCGAGGTTCTCGCCATGACATGCCAAGCAATGGGATTGATAGATCGCAGCGCCCGTATCCTTCTCGTCGTGACGAGGGATCAGCATTCCGGTCCACGCTACATCATTGGCGTTGACGTAGAGAATTCCTTTGTTGGGATCGACTGCCGGTCCACCCCACTCGGCACCGCCATCGAAGCCGGGAAAGATTACCGTTGGTCTCCCGACGCTCAGGGGCACGAACTGCCCCTCGCTACGGAAGGTGCGGAATTTCTCCAGAGCCCACGCGTGCGACGCGGGCGTGCGTTGCGTCAGCAAATCCTCGGTCAGGCGTTGGCGTGCGAACGGCTCAGGGGCCAGGGGCCGTGGCTGTGTGGGGGAGGCGAATTCGCCCGGCACGTCACTGGGAGGATAAGGGACCTCCTCGATCGGAAAGAGCGGCTCGCCGGTGACCCGATTGAAGACGTAGACATATCCCTGCTTGGTAGTCTGCGCAACCGCATCGACTCGCCTTCCCGCATGCGTCAGCGTGACCAGAGCCGGCGGTGAGGGTAAATCCCGATCCCAGATATCATGGTGCACTTCCTGAAAATGCCACAGGCGCCTTCCGGTGTTGGCGTCGAGGGCGAGGAGCGTATCAGCAAACAAATCATCGCCAATCCGATCCGCGCCGTAAAAATCATCGACGGCCGAGCCAGTCGGCGCATAGACAATGCCGCGTTTCTCATCCAGTGCAAAGCCGGCCCAGTTGTTCGCCGATCCAGAATTCTTCCACGCGTCCTCCGGCCAGGTGTCATGGCCGAACTCCCAAGGGTGAGGGATCGTGTGGAACGCCCAGCGCAGCGCCCCAGTACGCACGTCATAGGCGCGAATATCAGACGGCGGGGCCGGCTCGATTTCCGAAGTGCGAAAGCCAACGATGACCAGATCCTTGTAGATCATTCCCGGTGAGTTAAGCGAAACGTAGAACTGCGCCGGGTCACCAATCAGATTCTCGCGAAGATCAATCCGGCCATGCTCGCCGAAGCTCTCTATTGCCTTTCCCGTTTGCGGAACAAGCGCATAGAGGTAGTACTTGACGCCGGCCAGGAGCCGGCTGTGCTTACCATCGCTCCAATACGCAATTCCACGGTGCGCGCCGCTGCCTTTTATTCCGCTGTCAAACTCCCACTTAAGTTTGCCCGTAGCGCCATCAAGAGCGACGATCTTCAGTTCTGGCGTATACGCATAAAGCGTACGACCGATGATGAGAGGATTGGTCTCCGGTTCGCCGCGCTCGTCGATATCGAATCGCCACGCAAGTTTAAGAGTGGCAACGTTTCGGGGCGTGATTTGGGTCAGCGGCGAGTACCTGTCACCGCGCACATCACCGCCATAAACAGGCCAGTCGGTACGCGGAGTCACTGCAAAAACAGAGCTCACCAATAGTGCGGAGCCGACCAGCGCGGCTCCCCAGCGGTATGCAGGTCCGCTAATAGCGACAGCACTCCTAAGACACTGCGAATCAGGTCGGGGCTTTTAGCGGCATAACCTATGGATTAGGTTCGGCGGAAGAGACAAAGCCAAGATTCTTCTCTGGGAAGCCTGCATCAACAACCGCCAACACCATGTGATGGGGAATCCTTAGAGGAATCCCCGCGTACTTACTTTGACCGGCAAGTACAACGGCTAAATGGTGCGTTGTGTCGTCTGCTTGAGAGCACTCCATACGGTAAATCTTATTACCATTTTTTAGCTCTGCAACGGTTGAGAAATGCCCGAAAAACTCAGCATATCTCGATTCCGGGCCGAAATTTAGAAACACGTCGAATGCGTTCATGCGCTATTTATTACGCTTGTATGCCTTAGCCGGCCGGTCGGTAGGTGGGTCGCTTGCCCAGTGCGCTGAGCATTCTTAATGCCAAGCTTGGCGCGGTTGACGCGACGAAGTCAAACTCGGTTAGATAACGGTCAGTTCGCGATCAGGCACCCGGCCACAGCCAGCCAAAGGTCCCGGCGGTGAGGGCCCCGTAAATTACACCGTCAATGGCCGAACGAATCGTGAGTCCCCAACCGCGTCCAATCCAGATGGCGAGCTGAGCCAGCGCCAGCGAATAACCGGCTATGGCCGTCGCAGCAACGATCTTGAACACATGCAGATAGTCGGTGCCCGCCGGCAGCGCGCGCCTGGCGACGTAGGCTGCGAAAATCGACACGACAATCGAGTAGATGAACCACTGTGAGAGGCTGCGGCCCATATTCCAGGGGCCGTTCGGTCTGACTGTCATGAGGATGACAGGACCCTGCTGCATGCGCTCCAGAAACTCAGGGGTCTTCATCTCCTTCATGTTGCTGGCCCGCGGAATCATGTAGTCGCCCGGCGGTAGCGCAAGTGGTCGCAATGCATCGATGACAGCGCCTTCGGCGGCAAGCTTTGGATAGTCGAGCTTGTGCCACGGCAGCGCCATATGAATGATCCAGCTGGCGATGAAGACGATCACGGCGGATACGAGAATCGGCATCCAGAGTGCTTCGAGGCTGACCATATCGTTTCCCCTTATGGTTTCTGTTCGTGCTTCGGAAGTTGGAAAAAATCAGTCGTTATCGGTCACCAGCACGCGCACGTCGTCGATCCTCTGCTGCTCGCAGTTCTCGCCCGGTCCGGCGCGGTCCACGACCAGAAAGTGAACCGTGCGATCGAGTGCAATCAGCGCGTGATGCCAGGTATTGCGCCGATAGTTCACGCCCTGCAGGCCCGTGGCGCGAAAGGCGCGGACGCGTTGGGCGAGCGGCGTGCCGCCATCCCCGGCAACGACCACCAGGAACGGCAGCTGCTCGAGCGGGAAGAAGGCCTGACTTGATTGTGGATGGCGCTCGAGTACTTCGATCGGCAGCGGCAGGGGCCGTGGTTGGGCCTTGAAGATACTGATCACAGGTTTCCCGCCATCCTCCAGCGCGTCCACGTGCGCCAGATCGTCAAAGCGCTGACAGGTACCCTCGTTGATCCAACGTGGCGTATGGCCCGTGGTCTCGATGACCTCGCCGAAGGGTGCGAATGCCTTTGCGGTCAGCGGTTCCGCACACAAAAGGATCTGCGGCATGGCCGTCATCGGTCGAGGTCGGGATGGCCAAGCAAGCGCACGCGGTTCAATCCCCCGTCCGGGTGAATGTTAATGCGAACGTGTGAGATCGCCCCCGGATCGTGCAGCTCAGCCTCGAAGCGATGCAGACTGTCGGCCTTGAGATATTGCGGCTCGAGCAGCAGCGGCCAGTGCCAAGACTGGCTGGTCAAGTCCGCATCCGCAGTCTCTTGCAGTACCAGGGCGCCATGAATGGATACCTGGTGAGGATAGTTCCCCTTGTAATGCGTAGTATCGATTTCGACCTGTCGAACCCGTCCGAGGTGACCGAGACGCACGATGACCCAATCCTGACCGGGCTCGCGCCGCCGTCGAGTCTCCCAGCCATCCGCCATGGTGGCACCTTGTCCGGGCAGCAAAAGGTTGCCCATCGATCCGTAGTGTTCGTCATTGCAGGCGAGCGCAACGCCGCCGTGGAGGGCCGCGGCCAGATCGATCAGCTCTGTCTTAGCCGCACGACTCCAGTCAAATTGCACGCTGCCGTAGGCTCTGAACCGAGCAACGCCTCCATCGGGAAATATATTGAGCTTCAGATGAGTCCAAATGCTCTCGGACTTCAATGGAAAGAAATGCCGCTGGTCCCCGCTCAAGGCCGAGCGCGGCAGGAGCTCGCTCCAAGTCGTTGCCTCATTGGGCACTCCTTCGACTTGGGAGGCCTGAACCGAGGCAAAGGGAGGGTAGTTGCCCGTGAAATGCCGCGTATCGATCTCCAGCACGGTCAGCCGAGTCGGTGCCGCCAGCTGAATCACGCAGAAATCATGCCCGGCGTCGCGTCTGCGGCGTGATTCCCAGCCATCCATCCACTTGCCGTTCGCATCGTAGACGCCGGCACGCCATTCCGGTTCAGTCGGCTGCAACATGCGCTCCTTGGGCGCAAAGAACTCATCGGACGCGAACAGCGCCACGGCTCCCATGCGCGGATCAGCGACATTGATCAAGCGTCGGGTCCACGCCGAGGGTTCGCCCTGGTCAGCCATAGCCCGGATCAGATCACGCGCCTGAACCGGCAGCAAGCGCATACGGGTGGGTTGCTATCCAATGACGAGCGATATCAAGTCGGCGACAGATCCACACCTGTCGATGCTCCAGCAAATAGTCGAGGAAGCGCTCGAGTGCCGCTACCCGCCCCGGCCGACCCACAAGACGGCAATGCAAGCCGACGGATAACATTTTCGGAGCGTTCAGGCCTTGCGGATCCCCCTCGCCATATAGAGTGTCGAACGCTGCCTTTAGGTAGTCGAAAAACTGACTGCCGCTGTTGAACCCCTGCGCGGTCGCAAAGCGCATGTCGTTGGTATCGAGCGTGTAGGGGATCACCAAATGAGGCACGCGGCCGCCAGCATCGCCCAGCCTGACCTCGGTCCAGTACGGCAGGTCATCCGCGTAGGAATCGGCGTCATACAGGTAGCCGCCGTGTTCGAGCAGCAGGCGGCGCGTGTTCGGGCTGTCGCGTCCGGTGTACCAGCCAAGCGGCGCCTCCCCGCATATCTCGCGCAATATCGCGGTTGCCTCGACCATGTGCCTGCGTTCAGTGGCGATGTCGATCTGCTGATAGCTAAGCCAACGCAGGCCGTGGCAGGCGATCTCATGGCCGAGCTCGCGAAATGCCGCAGCGGCCTCCGCGTTACGGCGCAGCGCCTGGGCAACTGCAAACACCGTGAGGGGAAGCTGCCGGCGCTCGAAAGCGCGCAACACGCGCCACAGCCCCGCGCGCGAGCCATACTCATAGAGCGACTCCATGCTCATGTGCCGCATCGGGAACGCCTGGGCGTTGACGATCTCCGACAGGAATACTTCGGAAGCCGGGTCGCCATCGAGCACGCAGCTCTCGGCACCTTCCTCGTAATTCAGTACGAATTGCACGGCTATCCGGGCCTCGTTCGGCCAGCGCGGATGCGGCGGATGGCGACCGTACCCCACCAGGTCGCGCGGGTAGGGCGGTGCGTCAGGTGCCATGAACCAGAGATTCAAACATGGTGCTTCGTTCGGCAGCGCAAGCTGGCTTCAGAATACAGGTAGCTCCACAATCTACATAATGCGGGGCAGTCATTGCCACTGTGAGGCGGTCACTGATGATGAATTCCGCTTTTGTATCTCTGGCGACTTACATCGGTGCCGCGAGCCTTTTGACGATCACTCCTGGTCTGGACACCGCACTTGTCTTAAGAACGGCGATTGTCGCAGGCGCACAGCGAGCCGCATTCGCTGGACTCGGAATTGCCCTGGGCTGCCTGTGTTGGGCTACGCTCGTTGCGCTGGGGCTTGGCGCGCTGCTCGCCGCATCGCAGCTCGCGTACACAGCCGTTTGTTGGGCCGGAGCGGCCTACCTGCTGTGCGTGGGGTATCAGATGCTGCGCCACCCGCGAACAAGCTTTAGTACCGAAGCGCGCGCCGGCGCCAACAGCGACTTCAGCGCTTTCGGCAGGGGTGCTTTAACGAATCTGCTCAATCCTAAAGTTGGAGTGTTCTACGTTTCCTTCCTGCCTCAGTTTGTCCCGCATGGGGTCCGCGTTGCACCGTTTGTCGTTCTGCTGGGTGTCATTCACTCGTTGCTCGGACTGATCTGGTTTGCCTGCCTGATCGTGGCGACGCGTCCGATTTCTCAATTTCTGCGTCGACCCCGTACGGTCATGATATGCGACCGCATAACGGGCGCAGTATTTGTGAGTTTCGGCCTAAAGCTGGTGTTTGATTCGCGAGCGCTCGTGAGGAACTAAAGACCCTCACGGCGACCGAGAGCGGGCGGCTTCGTGACTGCTCTCACACTTTTGTCCGACACCGCACGTTTTTGCGACGCGTTCCCGACGCGCAGCGCATGCGTCGATATACCTTATGTGGCATCTAAACGCCCGTGGCACAGCGCTCATGCCTCAAACGGTCTCCAAGGAAATAGTCGAGCTGCCCGCAGAGCAGCTCAAGAAGGGCGTCTATGTCTCCCGCCTGGATCGACCTTGGACGGAAACCCCATTTCTATTTCAAGGCTTCGAGATCGAGAGCGATGAGGAATTGGAGACCCTGCGCCGGCTGTGCAAAGTAGTGTATGTCGAAGTCTCGGTCGCCGAAGCCGAGGAACTGAGATCCGCGGCGCGCAAAAAGCCCGCCAGTGCGCCCAAGCAGGACGAGCCGCCCGATTCGTTGAGCTTACTCTCGGCGAATCCCGCGGCCTTTGTGAACAAAGTGCCAGTCAAGGATCCGGTGCAGCTCAAGACCGAACTGACTGTGGCCGAGTCGACCTATGGCGAGGCGAAGCGCGAAGTTGGCGCGATCTTCGATAACCTGCGTCGAGGCGGCGGTCTTGATGTGCCGCATCTCGAAAACGTGGTCGGCACCATGGTGGATAGTGTTTTTCGCAACCGCGATGCCATGGGCTGGCTCGCCCACATGAAGAGCAAGGACGATTATCTCTATAGCCACTCATTGGCCTCCGCGGTATGGGCCCTTGCTTTCGGCCGCCATCTTGGGCTGGACAAGCAGACGCTCAAGTCGTTAGGGACAGGCGCCATGCTCCTGGATGTCGGCAAGACCCGGCTGTCGACAGAGCTGTTGCGAAAGCGCGAAAGTCCCAGCGAGCAAGAATGGAAATTCATCCGCGCTCACGTGGACGAGGGCATCGCACTATTGCGTGGCGCACCCGATGTCGATGAGCGCGTCGTCACGATGGTCGCCACGCACCATGAACGCTTCGATGGCTCGGGGTATCCGCACGGCCTCAAGGGCGATGAAATTCCGCTGCTGGGGCGTATCGCCGGAATAATCGATTGTTACGACGCCATGATCTCGGAGCGCAGCTACGCCAAGGCGAGGTCGGCCTATGATGCCGTGCGCGAGTTGAAGCGTCTCGGCGAAGTCGCATTCCCAAGCGCGCTTGTGGAGCTGTTTATCCAAGCGGTCGGAGTCTTTCCGACCGGCACACTGGTGGAATTGAACACCGGTGAAGTGGGTATCGTGATCGGGCAAAACCGCTTCAGGCGCCTGCGTCCGGAAGTCATGCTGATCCTGGATCCGAAAAAGCAGCTGCGTCAGGAATTTACGACGATTAACCTGCTGACCTGTGATGGGAACATGGAGCAGGCGGAGCCAGCGTTCTGGATCACGCGCGGCCTGGAGCGCGGCGCGCATGGGATCGATCCCAAGGAATACTTTCTCTGAGCACCATTGCACAGAGCCAAATTCTCGCCGAAACGGGCAGTCTCTCTCACCGGCAGTTGCTGGCGGCGGTGAGCGACGCCATAGCGAGCTCTCAGCAGGGCTCGTTGGCGTTGATGCTGCTTGATGTGGCCGATTTTCCTCGACTGCAGGCACGGCTTGGCTTCGAGGCCAGTGGCGTGCTGCTGCGCTCCCTGTCAGAGCATCTGAGCCTGGCCTTAGGCGATCGCGGCACGGTGCTGCGATTCGGCGACGCCAGCTTCTGCGTGCTGGTGCGCGCCATCCGCAATCGCGGACACGCGATTCTTGCGGCGGAGCGGCTTGCGCGCGCCATCGAACAGGCCATGGCCGACGTCGCCATCGTTACGGCGCCACAGATCAATATCGGCATAGCGCTGTACCCATTGCAGGCCACGGATGCCCAGGACTTGCTGCGCAAAGCGCAACTCGCCGCCGCGGCCGTGCATGTGCGCGCAGCGCGGCTGCAGGTATTCGACGACAGCTGTGCCGAGCAGGTGCTTAAAGGGTGGGCGCTCGGAGAGGCGTTTGCCGAGGCACTGGAGTCCGGTGAGCTGCAGGTTTTTTATCAGCCAAAGATACGCATCGCAGACGGCCGCGCAGTCGGCGTCGAGGCGCTATCGCGCTGGCTGCGCGATGGTAAGCCGGTGGCAACACCGGACGTATTCATTCCGCTGGCAGAGGAAGCCGGCCTGATTCGCGACGCGACCTGGTACGTGCTCAGCAATTCGCTGCAGCAGGCGGCGTTGTGGGACGGCTTGCACGTGGCGGTGAACATTACTCCAGGCATGCTTCATCACAGCGATTTCGTGGAAATGATACGCAGCGCGGTGTCCATCTGGAGTGCGAAGAGCGGCGGGCTCACGCTGGAGATCACCGAGGGAGCCTTGATCGCGGACTTCGATCAGGCTGCCGCACGGCTCGCGCGCGTGCGTGACCTGGGGGTGCGTATCTCCATAGACGATTTCGGTACTGGCTATTCATCGCTGAGCTACTTTAAAAAAATCCCTGCCGATGAGCTCAAGATCGACAAGTCCTTTGTCATGGGGATGCTGACCGATGAGGCCAATCAACGGCTGGTGCAAACCATCATTAATCTTGCGCATCAGTTCAATCTGAATGTAGTGGCGGAAGGGGTCGAGAATCAGGCCTCGCTGGACCTGCTTGCCCGCATGGGCTGCAATTATGCTCAAGGCTACTTCTTCGCCCCAGCTCTGAACGCGGATCAATTGAGCCTCTGGCTAAAACGTAATTTGGCTTGACTGTGCGATCCCATTAAGATGAAGGCGCACTCAGCAGGCTACTAACAGCCTCAATACAAGGGCGCCCATGCTTACGCGCAACATTGCCTCGTCAGAACGCCGGGCAATGGCGTCGCGGCTTGCCGTGACGACTTTGCAAGCGACTTGCCTGCTGGCTTGCGTGACGATAGCCGCCGAGCCGCCCCCATCCGCGATGCTTGGATTCAGCGCTGCGCACGCGAGCGATGAGCGGGCGATCGAGCAGCGCTTCGATAGCGCGCTCGATGCCTCCGACCAGCGGGCCTGGGTGCAGCGTATGGCGAGCGCGCCGAACCAGGTCGGGACCGCGCACGACAAGGCCAATGCTGAGTTCATGCTCGAACAATTTCGCTCCTGGGGCTGGGATGCACAGATAGAGACCTTCAGCATTCTGTATCCCACGCCTAAACTGGTCGCATTGCAGTTGGTGGCGCCTACCCACTTCACGGCTAAATTGCACGAGCCGGCAGTGCCAGGAGATCGCAGCTCAGCCAACACCGCGACGGGTCTGCCGCCCTACAACGTTTATGGCGCCGACGGTGACATCACGGGCGAGCTGGTCTATGTCAATTTCGGCATGCCGGATGATTACAAGGCGCTCGCTCGTCGCGGCATCAGCGTTCAGGGCAAGATCGTAATCGCACGCTATCGCGGCGGCTGGCGTGGTCTGAAGGTCAAGCTGGCGTATGAGCATGGCGCAATCGGCTGCCTGATCTATTCCGATCCACACGATGACGGCTATTTCATGGGCGATACCTATCCGCGCGGCGGCTGGCGGCCCCCCGATGGCGTTCAACGCGGCTCGGTTGCCGATATCACGCTGTACTCCGGTGACCCTCTGACGCCCGGCGTTGCCGCCACGGCTGATGCCAAACGACTCTCGATCGCCGATGCGCCTGCGATCATGAAGATTCCGGCGCTGCCCATCTCGTACGCCGATGCGCAGCCGTTGCTCGCCGCGATCGCCGGCCCAGTCGCGCCCACAGGCTGGCGCGGCGCGCTGCCGATCACCTACCACATCGGGCCCGGACCGGCCAAAGTGCATCTGCACGTCGAATCGGACTGGAGCCAGAAGCCGATCTACGACGTGATTGCCAGAATTCGCGGCAGCGAGCTGCCCGACGAGTGGATCGTGCGTGGCAATCACCATGACGGCTGGGTCTTTGGAGCCTGGGATCCGCTCTCGGGCAACGCCACCATGCTGTCGGAGGCCAAAGCGATCGGTACGCTGCTTAAGAGCGGCTGGCGTCCACGCCGTACATTGATCTATTGCAGCTGGGACGCTGAGGAGCCCGGACTGATCGGATCCACGGAGTGGGCGGAGATGCATGCGCAGGAGCTACAGCGCCACGCGGTGCTGTACGTGAACTCCGATTCCAATGTGCGCGGCTTTCTGGAAGCCGGTGGCAGTCACTCGCTCGAGCGACTGCTGAATGAGGTTACCGCAGGCGTGCACGATCCGGAAACCGACGGCAGCGTGCAGGCCCGACTGCGCGCCAAGCTGCGCGTCGACGGATTCGGCAGCGCTAACGACGAGGCCAAGAAGCTCGCTGAGGCTGCGGCCTCAAGCGCCGATTTACCGATCGGCGCGCTCGGCTCGGGCTCTGATTTCACACCGTTTCTGCAACACCTCGGCATTGCCACGCTGAGCATAGAATACGGCGGAGAGGACGACGATGATGGGATCTATCACTCCGATTACGACACCTTCGAGCACTATGTCCGTTTCGGCGATCCAACCTTTGCCTACGGAGTCGTGGAATCGCAGACTGTAGGCCACGTGGTGCTACGGACCGCAGATGCCGACGTGTTGCCCATGCAATTTACCGACGTGGCCGACGTCTTTGACGGTTACCTCAAGGAGCTGCACAAGCTCGCCGATGACAAGCGCGTGCATGCAGAGAGGCTGGGCGCGTTGCTTGCAGCGCACGCCTTTGAGCTATCGGGCGACCCGACGCGTCCGGTCGGACCGCCGGCGCAAGAATCGGATGTCCCCTATCTCGACTTCGCGCCGCTCGATAATGCGATAACGCGCCTGAAGCGCAGCGCCAAGGCCTACGATGATGCCTATGCGCGTGCCGCGGGAACCGGACTACTACTCAATGACGCGCAACGCGTCCAGCTCGATCAACTATTGCAGGGCCTCGAACAGACCTTGATGACCGAAGATGGATTGCCCGGCCGACCCTGGTTCCGGCATCTGCTCTATGCGCCCGGGATGCTTACCGGTTACGGAGTAAAGACCATGCCGACCGTACGCGAGGCAATCGAGGAAGGCCGTTGGGACCAGGCAAGCCAATTCATCCCGATTACCGCGCATGCAATCGATGCCTACTGCCAGCGGCTTGATGCAGCCACGGCACTGATTCATTAGGAACGGGCTTTGATCCGTCTGACATCCATCGGACGCAGCAAGCGCGCGAATAGCGTAAAGAGCCCTTCCACCAGCATCGCGAGTACCGTACCGCTCAGAACGCCGCAGATCACCGCAGATGCATTCAAAGGCACGGCGTAGGTGTATGCGGCGAGCGTCTCATTGAGGATTTCCCTGTTGGGATACAGCGCGACGTGGATGATCCGTTGCAACAGCGGGGCTCGCAACGCGTCCACTTCCGCGGTCAGGCTCGATAGCCGCCCAAACATCTCGCGTATCGTCCTGCCCTCGCTCTTAAAGGCGTCATCTGCGCTGCTCTCGTGGTGCTCGATCAACCCCTGGACACTGCCGCCAAAATACTGGTCCGCGTTTTCCTGAAAGCCGCGGAAGTTCCTCACTACCTCCATTTGGTGTGCGCTCACGCGTTTCGCATATTGATCCACGAAGCCGGGCACTTGCACGCCGACCAAGAGCCCAATCGCAAATAGGATCAATCGCAGATACTGGACCAGCATTCGCACTCGCTTTAGTTGCACGCGGCGTCGAAGCCAGTGTAATACCTTTTTTTGAGCACTTCCGCTATTAGCAGTAACGTTGTCGTGGAGCCGCTTATGTCATTCGTTCCTACCAGGCGCCGCTTCGTACAGGGCGTCACCAGCGGTGCGCTGCTGTGGGCGGCTGCGCCTTGGTCCTCGCCGCGCGCGGCCTCCCAGGCGACCGTTCTCTCGGGCACAGAATTTGATCTGTCGATCGACGCACTCGCAGTCAGCTACACCGGTGCGCGACGCACGGCTACGGCAGTAAATGGCCAGCTTCCGGCACCGCTGCTGCGTTGGCGTGAAGGCGATAGCGTAACAATTCGGGTCACCAATCGCCTGTCCGTGCCCAGCTCCATTCATTGGCACGGCGTACTCGTGCCGGCCGAGATGGACGGCGTGCCCGGTCTGAGCTTTCCGGGCATTGCTCCTGGAGAGACCTATGTCTATCGCTTTCGGGTCAAGCAACACGGTACTTATTGGTATCACGCCCACACGCGCTTTCAGGAGCAAAGCGGTCTATACGGGCCGATCACGATTGAGCCGCGCGGCGGTGAATCCTATCGTGCCGATAAAGATTACACCGTTCTGCTCTCGGACTGGTCCGACAGCGATCCCGAGCATTTGTTTGTAACGCTCAAGCGTCAAAGCGAGTATTTCAACTATCGGCGGCGTACCGTGGCCGACTTCATCGCCGAGGCGCGTAGCCGAGGGTTTGCAGCAAGCATGCGCGATTGGGCTCCATGGGAAGAGCTGCGCATGGATCCGACTGACCTGAGCGATGTATCGGCTGCCACTTACACCTATCTGATGAATGGAGCCACGCCAGCGCGCAACTGGACCGCGCTATTTGGCGCTGGAGATAGCGTGCGGCTGCGATTCATCAACGCCTCAGCGATGAGCTTTTTTGACATTCGTATTCCGGATCTGGATCTGACCGTGATCGCGGCGGACGGGCAGGAGGTTGAACCGGTCACGGTCGATGAATTTCGCATGGGCTCCGGGGAAGTCCTCGACGTCATCGTCAAACCGAAGGCCGATCGGGCCTACACGATTTTCGCGCAATCCATGGATCGCTCCGGCTACGCGCGCGGCACGCTCTCGCCACAAGCCGGTCTGCAGGCGGCGGTGCCCGTGCTGGATCCACGGCCACTGCTGAGCGTGCTTGATATGGGGATGGGTATTGGCGCCATGCAGAACATGGCAGATATGCCTGGAATGCAGCAGGGCGATATGGCCGACATGCCGGGAATGGCTGGCGGGCAGCCTATGCCGGAGCATCACGATGCAGCCCATTATGGGCCGGGCGTGGACATGCGGGCCGAGATGCCTCGTACGGGGCTCGATGATCCAGGCATCGGGCTGCATGAAAACGGACGGCGTGTCCTGACCTATGCAGACCTTCACACGCTCGGGGGACCAATCGATGCGCGCGAACCCGGCCGGGAGATCGAACTGCATCTGACCGGTCACATGCAGCGATATATGTGGTCCTTTGATGGCCGCAAGTACTCGGAAGCGTCGCCTCTGCAATTTGCTTTCGGCGAGCGCCTGCGTCTCGTGCTGATCAACGACACGATGATGACTCACCCGATCCATCTGCACGGCATGTGGAGCGAGTTGGTGGCGCCCGATGGGGCCTTTCAAGTGCGCAAACACACGGTGATGGTGCAGCCTGCGCAGCGCCTGAGCTACCTGGTCAGTGCCGATGCGCTCGGGCGCTGGGCCTATCACTGTCATCTGACCTATCACATGGCCGCCGGTATGTTCAGGGAAGTGCGTGTCGAGCGAGCGTAGCTACGGCGCGGGTTCGCTTGCGAATACAACCCGCCTCGCGCTGCTAAGCGCGATGCTTGCGATTGCGCTACGAGCCGCGGCGCTAAGCGCCGAGCCGTCGCAACAGCAGGCGGGTTTCGCTGCAGCGGCTCCAGCCGCTCCATCACCCGAGATGCCAGCGGATATGTCCTATAAGGAAATGGCGGCGATGATGGAAATGGATGATGCCGCCACGTTCGGGAAGGTGATGCTCGATCAGCTCGAGCTGGAGGCAGACTCTGGCCACACGCTATTGGCCTGGGATGGGCAGGCTTGGTACGGCTCGGACTACAACAAGGTGTGGCTCAAGAGCGAAGGCTTGCCTAATGACGGCGATAAGACCGATGCGCGCAATGAGCTGCTTTGGGATCGAATTGTCACCCGCTGGTGGAGTGTGCAGGCCGGTGTGCGCTACGACCTCGGTCAGGGCCCGGCGCGTGGTTGGGCGGCGGCGGGCATCGAGGGGCTGGCGCCCTATTGGTTTGATCTGGAGGCCACGTTCTACGTGGGCGATGAAGGCCGCACGGCTGCGCGCTTGCGTGCCGAACGCGATCTGCTGATCACGCAGCGGTTGATCGTGCAGTCCGAATTCGAAACCGACCTATACGGCAAGCCAGATGTCGCGCGACAAATCGGCTCGGGTATTTCGGATCTGCAGCTCGCGCTTCGCGTTCGCTACGAGATTCGTCGCGAACTTGCGCCATACGTTGGTCTGACGTGGCGGCGAGACTTCGGCGCCACCGCGCAGTTTGCGAGAGATGACGCCGTAGCGCCCAGCGCCCTGCTGTGGATCGCCGGTCTGCGCGCTTGGTTTTAGCGGCTGGCGAGAACCACTGCGAGATATAACACAGCTGCACTGAGCAGCGTCAGTACCGTGGTCATAAACTGCGGATGGATGTGATAGCTCTCCGGTATCAGATCGCTGGCTCCGATATACAAAAAGAATCCAGCGAACAGCGCAAGTACGAGGCCTAGCTCGCCCGACGACAATCTGAACAGCAAGGTCGAAGCAATGCCGACGCCGGGCGCCACGGCATCTGCCAACAACCAGCGCAAGGCGCGCTGGCGGCTGCCGCCATTCTTGAGCACCACAGCCATTGTATTGATGCCATCTGAGAAATCGTGAGCTAGCACTGCAACCGTCACGATTATGCCGACCGCGCTGGAGGCTTGAAATGCAAAGCCTATGACGATGCCGTCCAAAAAGCTGTGCGTGGATAGGCTGCCTGCGCCCATTGCGCCCCGACGCAATGCTTGTCGAATTGCGAGTTTGTGTGCGTCTGCCTCTTGGCTTTTGGGAAACTGAACCCGATCGAGCACTAGGTATGTCAAGAAACCTAATGCGCTCCAGGCCGGTACGCTCGCGGCACTGTGAAGCGGTGGCGCCAGGTTAATCGCTTCGGGCAGCAGATCGAAGAAAGCAACCGCAATGACTGCACCGGCGCTGAAGCCCAGCACGAGGTGCAATTTGTCCTGCAGCCTCAGCGCTAACAACCCGCCGGTGAACGTCGCGCAGAACGCTGCGAGGGAAATCACCAATAGGTGCATGAATGCTCCCAGTGTACTCGACAGCCGCGAAGGCCGCCGAACAGACGCGGCGAGCGCGCCGAGCGTGCGGTTGACCGTCCTGCTGAGTGCTGGTTAGTATGACTTTGTAAGCGGCGAGTCCTGGAATCATTCGACCTCGCGCACCTCCCGCGGCTGTTTAAGCGCCGGTCTTTTTGTTGGGCCGTACCGCTGGCGGTCCGGTCTGCTGGTTGTCGTGCGGGGGGATGTGGATTGATGCTATCCGAATCTCCAAGATTCAACGCCGCGCGGCGTTACGGCTGGGCGCTGCAGGCGATTGGCGCGGCGTTCGCTCTCGTAGGCCTGATCCTCTTTTTCCTAGCCTCGGCTCGCGCTGGTAATGCTGGAGCGCCGAGACTCGTTTTGCCGCGAGCCCTCGGCTATCTCGGCGCCGCTCTCTGCGCAGCATCTGCCACGTTTCTGTCATCGGCGCTGCTGTCCTTGGGACGTCGTTGGCATCTGGCCGCGCAGATTGGCGCGCGCGAGCCGCCGGCCACGACTGTCAAACCCGTTCGAGCCGCAGCAGCCGGTCCGCTGCATTGGCACGTGGCGCGCGCCTGGCTTGAAGCGCAATTCAGGTCACGGATCGCCGATCCTGAATCCATCGCGCGTTGGCCCCCGCCGCTGCTGGCCATGCTGTTTGCGGCGATCGCGCTCTTGTGCGTCGTCGCCTTATGGCGCGCCCCTGTTGAGGCGGCCTTTGATCCACTGACATTGAAGCTGTTTGCGGTCGCCCTGATCATCGCCGCCTTCCCGCTGCTCGTACTCGAGCGCGTATACGCGAATACCGCTGCGGAGCTGCTGCCCGAAGCCCCGCAGCTCGAGCGGTTGTTGCGTCTGCCGCTCACGGTATGTCTCGCACTTGCCGTAGAGCTCATTTTGAGATCGATCGAGGTGAGCTGGGCAGCTCAGATCGAGC
>Ga0302177_10000226_pt1 | contig 45805 bp, 39 predicted proteins | sample I_Palsa_E1_2_FD_198780 | JGI IMG/M metagenome (GOLD analysis project Ga0302177, IMG submission 198780) | Peat permafrost microbial communities from Stordalen Mire near Abisko, Sweden - I_Palsa_E1_2 | ecosystem: Environmental > Terrestrial > Soil > Palsa > Peat permafrost | place: Sweden... | reverse complement strand
ATGATTCCGGCGGTCGAGTCGCTCAGCTCAAAGAAAACCAAGTTGCGGGCGGGCCACGGCCCGGTGGAAGAGACGGTTGAAGTCGGAGCGGGAGCCTAGAGGAATATGTACCAGAAATTTTTCGGGCTACGCGAAAGCCCGTTCAACGTGAACCCGGACCCGCGCTATCTCTTCCTGACCAAGCAGATTCAGGAAGCGCTGGCGGGTCTAACCTACGGCATTCAAAACCGTAAGGGATTTATTCTGCTCACCGGCGAAGTCGGCACCGGCAAAACAACCTTGTTGAACCGGTTGCTCGATTGGCTGCATGGCCAGCGCGTGAAGACCGCGTTTGTTTTCAACTCTCAGCTGAATGTCAGCCAGCTTTTCGATTTCATGATGGCCGACTTCGAAATTCCGGTTGAATCGCGACATAAGAGCCAGGTTTTGCTCAAGTTGAACCACTGGCTGCTCGAACGCTATCGCGCCGGCGAGACCGCGGTACTAATTGTCGATGAGGCGCAAAACCTCTCGCTGCAGGTACTTGAAGAAATTCGGCTGCTGACGAACCTCGAAACCTCAACCGAAAAGCTCCTGCAGATCGTGCTTACCGGCCAGCCGGAACTTGAAGAAAAGTTGAAACTGCCGCAGTTGCGCCAGCTCCGCCAGCGCATCACCCTGCGTTGCCGGACCTCTCCTTTGACGCTCGAAGAAACATTTGGCTACATCGCCGAGCGCCTGCGCATCGCTGGCGCGAACGGCGAGCCGATTTTTTCAAAGGAAGCGATCCAGACAGTTAACTTGTATTCACGCGGCATTCCCCGCGTCGTCAACTTGCTGTGCGAACATGCCCTGATAAATGCCTATGTCGACCATTTGCGGCCCGTGCCGGCTCACCTCGTCGAAGAAGTCGCGCGGGAATTTCAACTCGACGAAATCGAACCGATAGCCACCGCCAGCACCAACGGCGCCGCCGCGCAGTCCTTGGATACCCAGGCCCTGTTGCAGAATCTCGACGAACTCCTCGGGCGGTTGCGAGAAGCCAATATCGTGCCCTCTGCTATGCGCGAAAGGAAACCATGAGCCGTATTCACGAAGCGTTGAAAAAAGCCGAACAAGAGCGAGCGTCGGCGCCGCCGAACGATCTCTCCGCGATCTCGTCCCTGGAATCCAACGTGCCTGTGTTGGACGACGGGAATGGAATGTCTCGCGTCGCCCCGCGGGAATATATCGCGCGGCCGGAGCCAAGTTCGTCAATTTCGAGCGAGCATCTGCGCTTTGATGATCTGCGCAAAAAATGCGCTCATCCGACTTGGCACCTCGATCCAAACGTAAATATGTTTCTGAATTCGACGAACACCGGACACGGAGCTGAACAATTTCGGACCTTGCGTTCGCGCCTGTATCAGCTGCGCAGCACGCAACCGCTAAAAACTCTGCTGGTTACCAGTTCCGTCCCGGCCGAGGGCAAAACATTTGTCACCAACAATCTCGCGCAATCCATCGTGCGCCAGCCGGACCGTCGGGTGCTGATCATCGACGCCGACTTGCGCTGCTCGCGTCTGCACGTGCCGCTGGGCGCGCCGGCCTCGCCTGGCTTGACGGAATATTTGAAAGGCGAAGCCGACGAATTCGCAATTGTCCAAAACGGGCTCGACGGGAATTTGTGTTTCATCCCGGGAGGAATTGAAAGCAGCCACCCTAGTGAGCTGTTGTCCAACGGCCGATTGAAGACTCTGCTGGCGCGTATGTCCCCGGTTTTCGATTGGATCATTCTCGACTCGCCGCCGCTTTTGCCAGTCGCCGATTCCAGCTTCCTGGCCGACCTGGTCGACGGCGTTCTACTGGTGGTTCGCGCAGGTCAGACTCCGATGGCGACCGCGCAGCGCTCCTGCCAGGAGCTGCAGGGCAGGAACGTGGTAGGGGTGGTTCTAAACGCCGTGGATCCAGCGCACGCCTACGGTTCCTACTACACCTCGGCGTACGGATATGGGTACGGATACGGATATGGGACTGGCGCTCAACCGAAGGGCGAACGTGTTCAATAGCCTGACCATCGATTCGAACCCATCCAAGGACGTGATGGGTTCCATTTCAGCTTTGTTTTCTGTGGTTTGCGGCAAGGAAAACAATTGCATGTCCGGGATAGCAATGTTCACTGTCCACGGGTCTGAATCGTTTGGGCGCACGGCCAGTCGGGCGAATTGCCACATTTAAGCCCATTAGGGACATAGATATAGCAGTTTGGTGGTCTGGTTCAGCCGTGGCATGTGTCGTGCAAAGTCATTCGGTAGTTATACCAAAGGGCGATGTGGCTCTTATGGCGGTAGCGTGGCAGCACCCATTTTTTGAGCCAAAATGCTCACCGAACACAACTCGGATGGCATGAACCTGGCGGACCAGCCCTCGTTTCCATGGTTCGCTCTCCAAGTCCGTGCCCGGCAAGAAGCGAGCGTGGCCGACCAGCTGTCCGGCCAGGGCTATGAGCGTTTTCTGCCCTTTTACAAGCTGCGCAAGCGCTGGTCCGACCGCATCAAGGAATTCGACGCTCCGTTGTTTCCGGGATACCTCTTTTGCCGGTTCAACCCCCAGAATCGTCTGCCCATCCTGAAGACCCCCGGGGTCGTCCAGATCGTCAGTTTTAATAACATTCCGGCCGCCGTCGACGAGGCCGAAATTCTTTCGATTCAGCGCCTGGCCTCCTCCGGAATCGAACATCAGCCCTGCGCCTTCCTCACCATCGGCGATCGCGTCCGGATCAACGCCGGGCCGCTCCTGGGCCTGGAAGGAATTCTTAGCAGCGTCAAAGGCAATCATCGATTGGTACTTTCCGTTTCCTTACTGCAACGTTCGGTCGCCGTCGAAATCGATTCGGCATTCATCACGGTTCTTCGGCCCGTCGCCAAACCGTCTGGAAAACAAAATTCTCTCGACCGCGTCCTGACGGTCGAGGTTTAGCAGCAGCGCTAAAGCAAGATTTAAAATAATCGAACTGGCGCTTCGATAAAGAGGGACTTCAGTGACTGACGTATCGGCAGCTAAAATAAAAGCAACTGCGGAAGTAAAGAAACAACCGGTATCATTCGCCAACGGTTCCAGCGCGATGGCCAGTTTTCTTTCCGAAGATCATTTTCGCCGGATGTTGAGCCGTGAACGGAAACGCTCGGAGCGCTCGCGCAAGCATTTAGTGCTCATGTTAATCGACGGCAAAGGCGTCAAGAGCAAGAAGACCGACGCTTTGTTGGAGCAGATTGCCGTGGTGTTGGGCGCCGCGATACGCGAGACCGACATTGCCGGATGGTTTGAGACCAGCGCCGTTTTTGGAGTGATCTTCACCGAGTTCGGCGAGGCCGACGTTAGCACTGCGGTAAAAATCATCGAAGCCAAAATTACCACCGAGCTACAGCGCGGCTTCAAGGTCAACCAGCTTAGCAGCTTTCAGATCTCTTTTTACGCTTTCCCCGATGGTTGGGATGGCACCGGGCAACCCCGGGCCGTCGACGCGGAACTGTATCCGGATCTTTTTGAAGTGGAACAGAAGAAAAAACTCTCACTGTTGGTCAAGCGGGTCATGGACGTCTGCGGGGCAGCAGTGGCTCTGGCCGTTCTCTCGCCGGCCTTTCTCGTCCTGGCCGCGATGGTGAAAGCCAGTTCGCGGGGGCCGGTTTTTTTCCGCCAACAACGCGTAGGTCGATACGGAGTGAATTTCGAATTCCTTAAATTCCGTTCGATGTACGTTTCCACCGACGCGGCGATCCACAAGGAGTACGTGCGCAACTTCATCGCCGGCAAAGCCGCCGCCTCCGCGGATGTCAGCAAGAAGACGGTCTATAAAATCACCAACGATCCCCGCGTCACCTGGATCGGCAAAATCATGCGGCGCACCAGCCTCGACGAGATCCCGCAATTCTGGAACGTCCTGCGTGGCGAAATGTCGCTGGTTGGACCCCGCCCTCCGATCCCCTACGAGATCGAAGCGTACGACATCTGGCACCGCCGGCGGCTGCTTGAATCGCGCCCCGGAATTACCGGCCTGTGGCAGGTTCACGGCCGCAGCAAGACCACGTTTGACGAAATGGTTCGCCTGGATTTGCAATATTCCAGAATGTGGTCGCCAATGCTTGACGTAAAAATTCTGCTGCAAACCCCGCGCGCCGTATTGTCCGGCGACGGTGCGTACTAGAAGAATGAAGCCCCGCAAAATATCCGCGATGCATTGTTGCGCCACATCGCGGACTCGCTGACTGTCAATTCTTCTGCTTCCCGCACTAGCTTTTCTTAATTTCTTCGCAAGTTTTAATCCTCGAGGTGGAGAGAGATGGCTACTAGTCTAAGCGTCGAGTCTGGAACGAAAGCATCAGAACCCATTCGCGTGAACGACGGCGTTCTGCGCATGGGAGTCATTGGCTACGGCTACTGGGGTCCGAACATCGTCCGCAACTTCCACGGGCAAGACAAATCCCGAGTCGTCGCGGTTTGCGATAAGAGCTCCAAGTCGCTTGACCGTGTCCGCCATGCGTTCCCGGACGTGCGCACCACTAACGACTGCAAAGAGCTGCTGACTTCGCCGGACATCGACGCGGTCGCCGTAGTCACTCCGGTGTGGACCCACTTCGAACTGGCCAAGACGGCCCTGGAAAATGGCAAGCACGTCTTCGTCGAGAAGCCTTTTACCTGCACGACCGCTCAAGCTGAAGAACTGATCGAGCTGGCCGACCGTAAGAAATTGAAAATCATGGTCGACCACACCTTCTTGTTCACCGGCGCCGTGCGCCGCATCAAGGAATTTATCGATAACGGCACGTTGGGCGAGCTCTACTATTACGATTCGATGCGCGTGAACCTGGGCCTTTTCCAGCACGACGTCAATGTGCTCTGGGATCTGGCACCGCACGACCTTTCGATCATGGATTATCTGATCAAGGAAAAACCGGAAGCGGTGGTAGCCACCGGCGAACGGCACTTGAACGGCGTCGCCGACATCGCCTTCATGACCCTTTATTACCCGAATAACATGATCGGGCACATCAATGTGAACTGGCTCTCGCCGGTGAAAGTCCGCACCACCCTGATCGGCGGCGAAAAGAAAATGCTGGTCTGGAACGATCTCGAGGCCGACGAAAAACTGAAGATCTACGACAAGGGCGTGCAGATGAACGGCGATGGCGTGTACGACCTGCTGGTCAGCTATCGTTCGGGCGACATGTGGGCTCCGCGCGTGGAACAGGTCGAAGCCTTGAAAATGGAAGCCGCCTATTTCGTGGATTGCGTTATGAACGACAAAACTCCATTCAACGATGGCGTCGCCGGGCTCCACGTCGTGCGCATGCTGGAAGCGGCCGATCAATCGCTCCAGCAAAAGGGCAAAATTATCCAACTATGAACGAACTCGTCTGCATCGCGCCGGACGTCAAGCTTGGCAAAAACGTCAAGCTGTCGAAGTTCATTAACATGTACGGTTGCACCGTTGGTGACGACACCAAAATCGGCGCCTTCGTCGAAATTCAAAAGAACGCCAGTGTCGGCAACAATTGCAAAATCTCCAGCCACACCTTCATCTGCGAAGGCGTGACCATCGAAGATGCAGTCTTCATTGGGCACAGCGTCACCTTCATTAACGATTCGTATCCGCGTGCAACCACCGGCGACGGACAATTACAGACCGAAGCAGACTGGAAAGTCGAAAAAACTCTGGTAAAGAAGGGCGCGACGATCGGATCGGGCAGCACCGTCCTCGCGAATGTTACGGTGGGTGAAGGCGCCATCGTCGGAGCCGGCAGCGTCGTAACCAAAGACGTTCCGGCTCACGCGATCGTCGCCGGCAACCCAGCCAAAATCCTGCGCTACGTCACCGAGGAGTCGAGGATCTCAAATGTCAAGTAACGAAAAAATTCCATTTTTGGATTTGATCACCCCGCACCAGGAACTCGAGCAGGAACTGACCGCTGTATTTCAGAAAGTGATTGGCACCGCCGGATTCGTAGGCGGCCCGATGGTCGAGAATTTCGAAAATGAATTCGCTGCCTATTGCGACGCGAAATATTGCATCGGCGTCGCCAGCGGAACGGACGCCGTCCGCTTCGCGCTAACCGCCGCGGGCGTGAAACTTGGCGACATCGTCGTCACTGTGCCACACACGTTTATCGCTACTACCGAAGCCATCAGCCAGGCTGGCGCGCGCCCTGACTTCGTCGACATCGATGAAAAAACTTACGCGATGGATCCCAAGAAGCTCCAGGAATATCTGGAACGCGACTGCTACGTCGATCGCGCCAGCGGAAAGCTCTACAACCGGAAACTACGGGCTCCGGTAACCGCGATCGTGCCGGTGCATATCTACGGGCAGTGCGCGGATATGGACGCCATTCTGGAATTGGCCGCGCGCTACAACCTGATCGTCGTCGAAGACGCCTGCCAGGCTCACGGCGCGGAATACTTTTCAAAGAAACAAAATCGCTGGCTGAAAGCCGGTTCGATGAGCCACGCCGGCGCCTTCAGCTTCTATCCCGGCAAGAACCTGGGAGCCTGCGGGGAAGCCGGCGCCATCACCACCAACAACGAAGAAATGGCGCGCCACATGAAAATGCTGCGCGACCACGGCCAGGCCAAAAAGTATTATCACAACATCGAAGGCTACAACGGCCGTCTCGATTCGCTGCAAGCCGGACTGCTCAGCGTGAAACTTCGCCACTTGGCCAAATGGACCCGCGAGCGCCAGGCCGCCGCGGTCGAATACGATCGCTTGCTTGCTGACGTCGACAGTGTGACCGCTCCGCACCAACCAGAGTGGTCGCGCGCCGTTTACCATCTCTACGTCATCCGGGTCGCCGATCGCGAAGGTCTGCAAAAACATTTGACCGAAGCAAAAATCGACACCGGAATTCATTATCCAATTCCTCTGCACTTGCAGAAGGCGTACGAAGGCTTCGGCTACAAGAATGGCGATTTCCCGGTCACCGAAAAAATCGCCCTCGAAATCGTATCGCTTCCGATGTTTCCGCAGTTGCAACCCGCCCAGCAAGCGCGCGTCGTAAAAACCGTGCAGGAGTTCAACTCAGTGAGCAGCGTTCGCTGAGTTCGCTTCCTGCACCGGAACGCCCGGGACCCAGCTGACCGGGCTGCCTTGATGTCTTTCCCGCATTTTTTCGCACTGGGGCGAACGCCTAGGCGGAAAACGGCAGTACCATTACTAGGTCGAGTTGCTACGGTTACCCACGGAATATTTTCGTCAGTCATGCCAACCCAAACCAACTACGTCTTGATCACGCCGGCTCGCAACGAAGCGGATTACATCGAGCTGACTCTCAAATCGGTGGTGGCTCAATCCGTCGTGCCGCTGAAATGGGTGATCGTCAGCGACGGTTCTACCGATGGTACCGACGACCTTGTGCGGAAATACGCGGCCAACTATCCCTGGATCGAGCTGCTTCAAATGCCTGAGCGTAAGGAACGTCACTTCGCTGGCAAGGCCCTCGCGGTGAACGCCGGGCACCAGCGGATGGAAGGCTTGAAGTACGACGTCATCGGCAACCTGGACGCGGATGTTTCTTTCGATCCGGATTATTTCGCGTTCCTCATGGATCGCTTCGCGGAAAACGCCAAGTTGGGAGTTGCCGGCACAGCTTTTCGCGAGGGGAATCTAAGTTACAACTATGAGTTCGTCGGCGTCGAGCACGTCTCCGGTATGTGCCAGATGTTCCGCCGTGAGTGTTATGAGTCCATCGGAGGCTATGCGGCCATCCGGTCGGGTGGCATCGACTTGATCGCGGTGTTGAGCGCCCGCGCGAAAGGCTGGGAGACCCGCACCTTCACCGAAAAGACCTTCATCCATCACCGCAAACAAAGCGGCGCGCTGCACACCGGTCTGAGTGAAAGGCTGCACATGGGCCGCAAAGACTACCTCCTCGGCAATCACCCGCTCTGGGAAATTTTTCGCGGCATCTACCAGATGGCACATAGGCCCTACGTCATCGGCGGTTCCGTGGTCCTGGCCGCCTATTTCTGGAATTGGATTCGCGGCGTGGAACGAACCATCCCCGCCGAACTCATGCATCTCCGCCGCAGCGACCAAATGAAGCGCTTAAAATCTCTCCTCCAGCGCCGATTCGGTCTGGTCGCTTCGCGCGTTTAACGGAACGGACGATCGGAAGCGCGACTACGGTGCGCGCTTCGCTTTGCTCGAAACTTATATGATTCTCAAACTTGTAGCGAGTCCGTGGGCGGAAGTTCTACGAACCGGACGGTGCCACGGAGACCAAACATGATTGTTTGTGGACGTGAAGTCGTCGTTCGAGGCCGCTTCGTCAAGGTGGCAAACCTCGATGGCGAAAAGTATCTGATATTGGACGATCCGGAAGAGGCCATCGAAGAATTGCGCCGGAGCAGTGTGGGCGCGGACCTATTCACCTTTCTGCAGCGACTTCCCGAAAATTCACCCAAGTTCAAATATGCCTTTGAAATGGACAACCTCGCCGCGATGCCGGTGACGACCTTCGAAGATTGGTGGAATAAGCAAATCCGCTCGTACGCCAGAAACCGAGCCCGACAAGCTGAAAAAAAGGGCGTTACTTTGCGCCAAGTGCCGTTTGATGACGAAGTGGCGCGCGGCATCTGGGAAATCTACAACGAGTCGCCGGTCCGTCAGGGCAAGGCATTCCCTCACTATGGCACCAGCTTTGAAACCGTGCGAAAAATGAGTTCGACTTTCCCCGATACGAGCATCTTCATCGGAGCTTTCTTTGAGGGCAAGATGATCGGGTTTGCCAAGCTTGTGGCCGATCAGACTTGGAAGCAAGCGAACCTGATGCACATCCTTTCGCTAATTAGCCACAAAGAGAAAGCGCCCACCAACGCACTAATTGCCCACAGCGTCCGCGCGTGCGCCGAGAAGGGAATCAACTACCTCGTCTATCAAAACTTCGTTTACGGCAGCAAGGGAGGGGACGGGCTCAGCAAATTCAAGGAGGAGAACGGTTTCCAGCGGTTTGATGTGCCCCGTTACTATTTGCCTTTGACGCGCTGGGGGTCGCTTGCGCTGTCCGCCAAACTCCACCTCCCGCTCTCCGATCGGTTGCCTCAGCGCTTGGCGACTGCTTTGCTGGATCTGCGTAGTGCTTGGTACCGATCCAAAATCCGCTCAACGACTGAAGCGCTCTAGGGGACTATCGATTGCCGGGGATCGTAGGGCTGATAACGAAAAAATCTCGTGCGTGGGCCGAGCCGCAATTGGCTCGCATGCTCGATACTTTACGCCACGAATCCTTCTACGCCACCGGCACGTGGATCGATGAGACTCTCGGCATTTACGTAGGTTGGGCCGCGCGCGAGGATTCTTTCGCCGATGGCATGCCCAACCGTAATGAACGCGGTGATGTGGTTCTCGTTTTCTCGGGCGAAGAATATCCAGAACCGGGAACCGCGAGCCGCCTTAAGGAAAAAGGTCACGGATGTTCAGACCATGGGTCTTCCTACTTGGTTCACGTCTACGAGGAAGATCCCGGTTTCCCCAAAAATCTCAACGGCCGTTTTCAAGGTTTGGTCGCCGACCGCAGCCGTGGCACCGCAACGCTCTTCAATGACCGCTTCGGCTTGCAACGGGTCTATTTCCACGAAGCGGACGACGCGTTTTATTTCTCGGCGGAAGCGAAAGCAATTCTCGAAGTCCGGCCCGAGCTGCGCAGCACGGATCCGCGTGGCCTCGGCGAGTACATCTCCTTCGGCTGCGTCCTAGAAAATCGTACGCTCTTCAAGGGAATTTACACTCTGCCACCCGCTTCCGCGTGGACCTTTCGCGGCGGCGCTATCGAAAAAAAATCGGCCTATTTCGACCCCAAGGAGTGGGAGGAACAAGAACCGCTCGACTCCGACAGCTACTATCAGCACTTGCGCGACGCGTTCGCGACAGCCCTGCCGCACTATTTCGATGGTAAAGAGCGCATCGGAGTCTCGCTCACCGGCGGCCTCGACACGCGCATCATCATGGCGTGGCGCAAAGCGCCTCCTGACTCCCTGCCGTGTTACACCTTTGGCAGCATGTACCGCGAGAACCAGGACGTATATCTGGCACGCCGCGTAGCGGAAATCTGTGGCCAACCCTACCAAGTCATCACGGATGACGAGCGTTGTCTGTCACGCTTCCCGCACTACGCCGAACGTACGCTCTACCTGACCGACGGCTGCGTGGATATCAGCCGTTCCGTGGATCTTTGGAACAACGAAATGGCGCGGCAGATTGCTCCGGTGCGCATGGTCGGCACGTTCGGGAGCGAAATTATCCGCAAGTCGGTTATGTTCAAGGCCGTTATGCCTTCGCCGGAGCCCTTCAGCCAAGAAATGTTCGCTGAAGTCTTACGTGCCGCGGAAAGCTATCGGAGCCTGTTGCGCGGGCATCGCACGAGTCTGGCGGCTTTCACGCAGCCGGCCACATATCATTTCGGCGTCCTGATGCTTGAGCAGAGCCAGCTGACTCTGCGCTCGCCTTATCTCGACAATGAAATCGTCCGCACCGTCTTTCGCGCGCCGAAAGTTGAGCACGGCGAGGATGTGCGCATGCGCCTCATCGAGGAAGGCAGTCCCGCGTTAGCCCACTTGCGCACAGACCGCGGCCTCGGACACTACAACGCTTTCACCAAGGCCGTGAATCGCGCCTACCTGGAATTCACCTTCAAGGCCGAGTACGCTTATGATTACGGCATGCCGCAATGGGTCGCTAAAATGGATCACACGTTTGCACCGCTTCATCTGGAGCGCCTGTGGATGGGCCGCCACAAGCTCTTCCACTTTCGCTGGTGGTACCGGACAATTCTCGCAAAATACGTCCGGGAAATGCTGCTCGATCCCCGATCCTTGGCGCGACCTTACGTTGACCGAAAGGGCGTCGAAAAAATTGTCAGCGGCCATCTAAAAGGGAATCGCAACTACACCACAGAGATCCACCGGCTGCTTTCTCTGGAGTTGATTCACCGGCTGTTCGTGGACGCCTCGTGAAGTCGCGTTACCAGTTCGGATCGACTTTGACACTTAATTAAAATGAATCCATCTATCGCCAGTCTGATCTGTGCTATGGGAATCGCCGGACTTTTCTATCTCAATCGAGACGCTTCAGTTCGCCCTTCCAAAGCGCTTTGGCTGCCCGTGCTGTACTTATTGATTCTCGGGTCGCGCCCTGTGTCGGCCTGGGTCGGCATCGAGCCCGCGGCTGGGACCGACACACAACTTGACGGTAGCCCGATAGACGCTGTCTTTTTTGGGGTTCTTTTGATAGCCGCCTTAGCGGTCTTGATCCAACGCGGCGAGAGAACACGTCAGTTTCTCGCTGCAAATTGGCCTATCTTAATCTATTTCCTCTATTGCTTGGTCAGTGTTCTTTGGTCCGACTTTCCGGGCATCGCGCTGAAAAGATGGGTTAAGGCGACGGGCGACTTAGCGCTCGCTCTCGTTATCTTGACGGACGCCCAGCCAATAGCCGCTCTTCGACGCATGTTCTCTCGCCTCGGCTTTCTCCTGCTCCCGACCTCTGTACTTTTTATCAAATATTACGTGAACCTCGGCAAGGGCTACACTCCAGATGGAGAGGCAATGAATACGGGAGTGACGACAAACAAAAATACTCTTGGAGTTGTACTCCTTGTCGTATGTCTCGGGACGCTTTGGAATTTTGTCGCGCTGCTACGCGCCAAGAGCGGGCCCAATCGAGGGCGGCAACTATTCGCCCAAGGAGTGCTACTCGCCTTCGGCTTCACGCTATTGGGGATGGCTGATTCAGCTACCTCGTTAGCGTGTTTTGTTCTGGGTGCCGTACTCATTGTCGCGATGGAGTTTCCTTTTATACGGCGCCAGCCCGGGCGGGTACATGCGCTTGTCGCAATGATCGTGCTCGCCGCAGGACTGGCGATGCTATTTGGTGGCCAGGCCGGCGTAACGCATGCGTTGGGCAGACAATCGAACTTAACTGGGCGCACGGAGATTTGGGCCGCAGTGATGCCGGTGGTTCCAAACCGGCTTATCGGAGCGGGCTTCGAGAGTTTCTGGCTTGGACCGCGATTGAACAAGGTATGGAACCGTCTTTCTCAGTACATGCACGTAAACGAAGCACACAATGGCTACCTTGAGGTTTACCTGAACCTGGGTTGGGTGGGCGTGGGACTTATCATTGCCATTTTAATCAGCGGCTATCAACGCGCAGTAAAAGCGTTTCGTCAGGATCCGGTGTTCGGCAGCCTCATGCTAGCTTACGTCGCTGCCGCGTTTTGTTACAGCCTAACCGAGGCCGGGTTCCGAATGCTTGGGCCTATGTGGTTCTTTTTGCTGCTCGCGGTCGCAGGCTCCAGCAGGTTCGCTTCAATGGTAAATCTTCAAGGGGCGGAGCAAGATGGCAGACCGCCGTTCCGCGCGACAACGCGGAATTCCAGCTCCGGTTTCAACCCAAAGCGCGGAATTGGCCGCGCGAATGTCTCCGCCCCTCAATGGACGCCGAAACCCAGCCGAACTCGACATCGCCGTCCAGCCAGTCCTCGGTGCAAGGCTCCGGCACTTTTGATTGCGCAGGCATCCGCTTTGCCATATCGTTCGTAACGACTTCCGTTTCTGCGGCGAACATTAAAATCCGTTCAAACACGAATCCGAGCCTTACGCGATGGATAAGAATGAGAAGGTCAGGAAGACTGGGCGTGCGGTACCTTGTGTCGGAACTACACTAAGGTACCGCGCCGATATCGACGGTCTTAGGGCCATCGCCGTCCTGAGTGTGCTCGCATTCCATATTCGCTTGAGCTTGGTTCCGGGCGGATTCGTCGGCGTCGACGTTTTTTTTGTAGTTTCCGGCTATCTAATTAGTTCCATCGTTTTTTCCGAAATCGCCGAGTCGCGCTTCTCAGTCATCGGCTTTTATGAACGTCGAATCCGGCGCATCTTTCCCGCGCTTTTTGGGATGCTGGCCATTTTTACCATTTTTGCTTTTATTTATCTGCTGCCTGCGGAACTAGTCGACTACAGCAAGTCGTTGCTTTCCGCCACGGCATCCGCTTCGAACTTCTACTTCTGGCGTCATTCCGGGTATTTTGATTCACCAACTTCGCAGCCATTGCTACACACCTGGTCGTTGGCAGTCGAAGAACAGTTTTATATCCTCTTCCCGTTATTTCTCGTGTTAGTCCGCAAGACGTTTCCGAATCGGTTGCGCGTATCGGTGCTGATTCTTTTTGTTGCGTCGCTACTGGCCAGCATCGTTGTCGTATCGCACAATCGAGAAACCGCCTTCTACATGCCCTACACACGGGCATGGGAAATGTTGCTGGGAACCATCTTGTCTCTAGGAACTTTTCCGCGACTGCAGTCAGTGTGGGAGCGGAATCTTGTAACAATCGCCGGTATAGCATTGATTGCGTTCGCGATTTTCTTTTATGACCAGGACACGCTGTTTCCGGGTTTCAGTGCCTTGGCGCCTTGCGCTGGATCGGCTCTTATTATCGGAGCCGGGGAAGCCGGTCCGTCATTGGCAGCCGGATTATTGTCGTGGAGGCCTTTGGTCTTTGTGGGGCTAATCTCATACTCACTATATCTTTGGCACTGGCCGGTTATCGTTTTGCAACAAATGGGTGTTTTTATCGGCGTAAGTGCAATCACGTCGAACCGCTATCCAGCGTTGCTCCTCGCGCATCGATTCGACATGGTAATTGAAATCGCCCTTTCGTTCTTGCTCGCGGTTCTCTCTTGGCGATTCATAGAGCGTCCTTTTCGCAGCGGCTCCTTACGTCTGAGTGGGCGGCCGCTCTTCGCGCTGGCCGGTGCGGTCATGTTGATTTTACTGGCGTTTTCCTCGTGGACCGTGTTTGCCGGAGGATTTAAATGGCGTTTTCCCGCCGCTGCCGTTCAGGTCGCATCTGAACACCACGATAACGAAGAAATTATTCGGACCGGATGCTTTATCACCTCCGATTATCACTTCGAAAAATATGACTACAATCTATGCCTTCGCCAGGACGATAGCGGCAAAGAAAACGATCTCCTTCTCGGTGACAGTCACTCCGCAATGCTTTGGTCCGCGCTCTCTTCCTCTCTCCAGGGTTCGAATGTCATGCAAGCCAGCACCTTCGGGTGCAGACCTCTCCTCCACCCTGCGCATAATCCGGACTGCATGAGGATGATGACCTATATGTTTCAGACCTATCTGCCGACCCATCCCGGACAGAAGTTGTTTTTGGTCGGGCGATGGTCTCAGAGAGATTTAGCCGAACTTACCGCAACCGTAACATGGGCCAAGCAGCATAACGTGCCAGTAACCGTTTTTGGTCCCGTGCCGGAATATGACGGGCCGCTGCCCAGGCTCCTCGCCTACTCCATTGCTTGGAATAAGCCCAATCTCGCGAATCAACATCGCGTCTCGAGTATTGCGCCATTGGATGCGGAAATGCAGGCTTTGTCACAGAACGTCTGGCATGTACCTTACATTTCCCTCTATCAGCAGATATGCGACTCGGACAGTTGCACCGAATACGCCGATGCGGCCCATAAGCTTCCGATGATGGACGATACGAACCACCTTAGCCAATTTGGAGCATATGTCGTCGTGCGTCGACTCGTGGCACAAGGCCAACTCCACTGATGTGCGGCGAAATTTGTCATTTCAAAGAGATACGTGACGCGATGCCAGGGGGCTCGGCACTTGGGCGCAATTAAATTATGACGGGAAAATTCACGTCTGTGGGGCGCAGGCTGCTGTCAGGTTCGGTTCTGCAGGTCGGTAACCTGGTGGCTGCAGCCATCGCATCGTTCTTTTTGATGCCATTCATCGTGCATCACCTCGGTGATCGCGTTTATGGATTCTGGTCCTTAGCGGCCGCGTTTATCGGTTATTACAGCGTTCTAGATTTCGGACTTTCGAGTGCCGTTTCCCAGTACTTATCGTTGGCGATCGGGCGAAACGATCCTGACGAATGCCGCGCCATCTTTAACACCGCGCTAAGAATTAATTTCGTATTGGGCGGCATTGCGGTGCTGGTAACTGCCGCGCTCGTTGGGGCCACTCCATGGTTCTCAAATAACGCCGTCGACGCTCATATTTTTCGTAGCGTGATCGCCATACTGGGGATTAACGCTGCAATCGGTTTCCCGGTCCGAGTGTACGGAGGTACCCTTTATACTGGGTTTAGGTTTGACATTCAGTCCTGGCTGCAATTACTAGGTTTGACATTGCGTACCGGACTCGCAGTCGGGGTGATTTTAGCGGGAGATGGGTTGTTAGCATTGGCGTGGGTTACTCTGATCTCAACTTTGCCGGTGGCTGCGTTGCAAATCTGGTTCGCGAGACGCGAGGCGTCTTGGGCTCGAATCGAAACGAAATCCGTTGAACTCAAAGTGGCAAAGAGCCTGTCGTCTTACAGCGTTTACACCTTCTTGACCTACCTCGCAGACATGCTCCGATTTCAAATCGACCCTCTCGTGATTTCGGGGTTGATCGGGCTTGCTGCTGTTACCCATTACAGAGTCGCAGGTGTTTTTGCGCAGTATTACCTTCAAATCATAATTGTTTCGATAGGCATGCTTCAGCCGCTTTTCGCTCGCCTTCACGGTACGGGCGATCGTGAGGGCATCGAGAAGGTTTTCTTCTTCGGCACGAAACTCTCGTGTTGCATTTCGATCTTCGTATGCTTCGCGTTAATCGGCTGGGGAAAGCCGTTTATCGCTCGTTGGATGGGGTCACGATACGAAGATGCTTACCTGCCGTTAGTAGTGTTATCGCTGGCAGTGCTTTTGGATGTTTCCCAAAAACCGTCGATCGATTTGCTGTATGCCACTTTCAACCATCGGTTCTATACCTACCTGAACTGGGCTGAGGGCGTTACCAACCTAGCTTTCAGTCTGATACTGGTTCGCCGCTTCGGAATCACCGGTGTCGCAATGGGGACGTTGATTGCGGCACTAATCGTTCGACTTGTGGTGCAGCCGTGGTGGGTTTGTCGTGTAATGCAACTTCACTATGCAGGCTATATGAGTTTTCTCGGAAGGAACTTATTGTCCTGCGCGTTTCTGATGGGTTTTGCAACGGCAATTTCGGCGTGGGGTCTGCGACCTAGTTACCCTTTGTTAGTGACATCAACTGTCTGCGTATCAACAGTCTACGCGATCGGAGCTTGGCAGCTCTTATTCAATCGGCGCGAGCGACAGATATTTCTAGCGGCTTTAACGAGTCGCACCCAGCGTGGTCTCGGGCCAGCAATTGTTACCGAATCGGTTTAATCACGAAGGTTAACCGTGAGAATTTCCGTCATCATTCCTACCTACAATCGTTTGGTGCAAGTGACACGAGCAATTGAAAGTGTACTCGCTCAAACCGTTAAGGTCGATCAGATCATTGTCATTGACGACGGCTCGACCGACGGTTCGGCCGAAGCGATTTCTCTTCGGTACGGACCCGGTGTGCTGGTGATTCGCCAGGACAATGCCGGCGTTTCATCGGCCCGCAATCGCGGCATCCGCGAAGCGGAGGGCGATTGGATCGCTTTTCTCGACAGCGACGATGTGTGGCGTTCAACAAAAATGGAACGGCAACTTGAAGCGATGATGGCCCTTGGCGGAGAATTCGGGGCCTGCTTCACAAACGGTGCCTACACAGGAAACCCAAATCTGACACAGACTGTTTTCGAGGAGGCCGGATTTGAAGCTGCCAAAGAGTTTGACGCCCTTACGAATCAGATCAACTACATCGGGGGAAAGCACTTCTTAATTTGGCCGAGTAGCCTCGTAGTTTCAAGAGCACTGTTGCTAAGCGTCGACGGCTTCGACGAATCGATGAGCAATGAAGAAGATATCGATCTCCTATTCCGCCTAGCACTTGCGACCAAATTCTGTTTCGTCTCGCTGCCTTTGATCGAAATCGATAGAAATCCAACGAACTCGCGCCTCACGGACGCATATACGAGTCCTCAATCGAGATTTCAGCATGCAGAAAAGTTGTACGGGTATGCCGAATACCGACTTCGTAAGTGGATGGCCCTGCCTAATGGGGTGGACCTAAACACTCGTATTACTATCCGGTGCCGGCAGCGCGATGTGTATTATGGCTGGGCGGTTACGAACCTCTACAAACGCAATTTCCTCATCGCGTTCGAGAAGATCGGCCAATTGCGAGCAATGGGCATAAGTCGTTCGGAAATCACGCTTACCCTTCTGTTTCGGGCAATGCGAAAGCTGGGTCGCTCCGTTCCAGGTCTGCGGACATTTGTATCCGCCGATGACGGCCGTCTTGGATAGAACACCGACTAAGTCATGTCTTAGCTTAGCCGAGTCAATCTCAGATCACGCTCTGGCTTGTATTCGTATGCTTTCGGCTGCAACGTGGCTCGAAATCCATGAATGATTCGCAATTTCTGCAGCGGCACCGAAGGAACTAGCAGTTCTAATGCCAATGAATTTTGCAACTGGATCTTTGGTCTCACCTGCCGAGGCAGGCGCTGACCAAGGGGCAACGTTGGGGGCAAAGCCCCTGACAAAAATCGACGTTGGATTGCTGACTGGCTGCCAGGACAGACCGTATGCGTATGGACTGGCGATTGCGCTTGCCGCGAGGAATGTGGATGTGAATGTGATCGGCGGTGATGAAATCGACAGCCCGGAACTCCACGTTACGCCAAACCTGCGATTTTTGAATTTTCGCGGCGATCAGAAGCGGAAAGTCAATTTTGTAGAAAAGCTGGCAAACCTGGCCAAGTATTACGCGCTACTGATGCGATATGCGGCGCGCACTAAACCGCGGCTTCTCCATATTCTATGGAACAATAAGATAGAGCTGTTCGATCGAACTGTCTTGATGTTGTACTACAAAACTCTGCGCAAGAAGATAGCTTTCACAGCTCATAACGTGAACCAGGCACGAAGGGATGGCAAAAACTCCCTGCTGAACCGTTTGACATTGAAGATTCAGTACCGATTGTCGGACGCGATCTTCGTTCATACGCAAAAAATGAAAATAGAGCTCATCGAGGATTTTGGTATCCCTGCGAAAGCCGTGACGGTGATTCGCCACCCGGTAAACGACGCGTTCCCGGACACCGGGCTAACTCCCATAGAGGCGAAGATCCGACTCGGTGTACGGGCGGATGAAAAGACGATCCTCTTCTTAGGAAGAATCCGCCCTTACAAAGGGATTGAATATTTGCTAGCCGCATTTCAACAGCTAGCACCGACTGATGGCGGCTACCGTTTGATCATCGCGGGCGAACCCAAGAAGGGTTCCGAGGCGTACCGTGAGGAAATCGAGCGGATTGCACGGCAAGATTTCAAGCAGGATCAAATCATTCTGAAGATCCAGTTTGTTCCGGACCAGGATATGGAAGTCTATCTTAAAGCTGCTGATGTTCTGGTGCTACCTTATAAGGAAATATTCCAAAGTGGCGTACTTTTCCTCGCTTACAGTTTTGGACTTCCGGTCGTCGCAACGGACGTGGGATCTTTTCGCGAAGAGATTATCGAGGGGCGCACCGGTCTTCTTTGCAAGCCCGGCGACCCCGCGGATCTAGCGCAAGCCCTTCGGACATATTTCGCGAGCGATCTCTTCAAGCGCTTAAATCCGCACTACCGCGAAGCGATCAAGAAGCACGCCGAAGAAAATCATTCGTGGCGGGCTGTGGCCGAGCTGACGCGAAATGTATATCTGGAAATACTAGGGAGGGATGCATCATGAAACCATTGGTCTCCATTCTCATTCCCGCGTACAACGCCGAAGCGTGGATATCCGACACACTGCAGTCTGCGATCGCCCAAACGTGGGAGCGAAAGGAAATCATTGTCGTCGATGACGGGTCCACCGACCAAACGCTGGCAGTGGCTCGAGGGTTTGAGTCGGATCAGCTTCGAGTTGTGACTCACAAGAATCAGGGCGCTGCTGCAACCCGGAACAAGGCGCTCTCCCTAAGCAAGGGAGATTACATTCAGTACCTGGATGCCGACGATCTAATGGGTTCCGAAAAAATTGCCAGTCAAATCGCTGCCCTAGGCGATTCTCCAAACAAACGAACATTGCTGTCTGGAAGCTGGGGTAATTTCATGTATCGATATTACAGGACGAAATTCATCCCGAGCGCCCTGTGGGGCGACCTATCTCCCGTTGAATGGCTAGTGCGCAAGATGGGCCAAAACTTGTACATGCAAACAGCCTCGTGGCTCGTGAGTCGCGAACTCGCGGAGGCTGCGGGACCGTGGGATACGCGGTTACTCGGCGATGATGATGGCGAATACTTTTGCCGAGTGCTCCTCGCTAGCGAAGAGGTTAGATTCGTTCCGGAAGCGCTTGTCTACTATCGAGCGTCTGGAGCGACCAGTTTGAGTTACATCGGCAATTCCGACAAGAAGCGAGTAGCGCAGATGGTCTCGATGAAATTGCATATTGGCTATCTGCGTTCTCTCGAGGACACCGACAGAACGCGGGCTGCGTGCGTGCAATACCTCCAAAACTGGCTCGTTTTCTTTTATCCAGAACGAATTGACATTGTCAACGAAGCGCAACAAATGGCCAGAGAGCTTGGGGGCTGTCTCGAATTGCCTCGCTTATCATGGAAGTACTCCTGGATCAGAGCCATTTTTGGCTGGCCGCTCGCCAAGCGAGCGCAGATTATGCTCCCTCGATTGAAATGGACGCTGCTCCGGCGCTGGGATAGCGCGCTATTTCGAATTGAGAACCGAACATTCGCGGATGGGTTTGGAAGATGAGCGGAACGATTGCTAAATCGGCAACCAGAAATTTCGGAGCGACTCGATGATAATCACACGCACTCCGCTGCGCATTTCATTTTTCGGTGGCGGGACCGACTATCCCGTCTGGTATTTGGAGCACGGCGGTTCCGTACTGGCAACGACTATCAATAAGTCCTGCTACATCACGTCCCGTTGGCTGCCGCCTTTTTTTGATTATCACAGCCGCGTCTCGTACTCCAAAGTCGAAAACGTCGCTGGCAACAATGACATCCAGCATCCCTCGGTGCGCGCATGTCTACAACTTCTTGGAATTGAGGATGGAGTGGAAATCCATCACGTCGCCGATCTGCCGGCTCGCACAGGTTTGGGAACGAGCTCGGCCTTTACAGTTGGCCTCTTGCAAGGGCTCTACGCGCTTAAAGATCAGATGCGCGATAAACAATCGCTTGCCGCCGACGCCATCCGCGTCGAGCAGGACTTGTTGCAAGAGGCAGTAGGCGCACAAGATCAGACCAGCGCAGCCTATGGGGGGTTCAATCGCATTAATTTTCACACCGACGGCACAATCGAGGTAAAACGAGTGCTCGCGGCCCCCGATAGGATCGCGCAACTTGAGCAGCATTTGGCGCTTTATTTTACGGGGTTCGCCCGAACCGCGTCGGATGTCGCCAAGGAACAGATACGCCTGACCTCTCAGCGCAAGAATGAACTGAACGCCATGCTTCAGATGGTGACAGAAGCCGAATCTATTGTGGCCGACCCGAACCGGTCGCTGGATGAATTCGGCCGCTTGCTTCACGACGGGTGGCAGATTAAACGAACACTCACTCAGAGCATCACTAACGCAACTCTGGATGAAATATACGAGGCGGGGATAAGTGCAGGTGCGTTGGGGGGGAAAATCTTGGGCGCCGGGGGCGGCGGTTTCATGTTGTTTTACGTCGCGCCTGAAAGAAAAGAAGCCTTGAGAAAGCGTTTGAAAAAGCTTTTGTGCGTTCCGTTTGGATTTTCGGGAAGAGGGAGCGACGTCGTCGTATATGAACCGGAACAAACCTACGACCAATCGCTCGCTCGAGAACGGCGTGAGGTTTATTCACAGAATGATTGAAGCGATTGTTCTCTGCGGTGGTTCGGGGACTCGGCTGAAGAGGATCAGCGGAGACTTGCCCAAGCCTATGGTTGCAATCGGCGGCCGCCCTTTTCTGGAGCTGTTGCTGCGCCAACTCCATCGACACGGTTTCGGACATGTGATTTTAGCTTCTGGCTACCGCGAAGAAGTGATTCGCTCGTTCTTCGGAGATCGAGCACTGGATCTCGATTTGACGTACTCGTCCGAGGCTACACCGCTCGGGACGGGCGGCGCGTTGCGGAATGCAATTGCGGAAGTGAATTCAGAAACAGTTCTGGTCATGAATGGCGACAGTTACACAGATGCCAATTTAACTCGCTTCACCGCGACCTATCTCGAGGGACAAGCCGATGTGTCGATGGTGGTAGTTCCAACCGACGGCCGAAGCGACTGCGGATCGGTTGCAATCGACAACAACGGTAAGGTGCTTCGGTTCGAAGAGAAGCAAGTCAGCTCCGGAACGAAGTATATTAACGCCGGATTATATTTAGTGCCGCGAGATTTCCTAAACGAAGTTCCACCCGGACGACAAGTTTCGCTCGAAAACGAAATTCTTCCACGATGGCTCAAAATGGGAAGAGACGTCAGGGCGTTCGTTTACCCTGGGCCGTGTATCGACATAGGCACACCGGAGCGTTACCGCAGCGCTCAGGAACTCTTGGCAAACGTTGAGGCTAAGGAATAGTGAAAGTTCTGATCACAGGCTCGAGCGGATTTATCGGTGGTTTTCTCGCGGCATACTGCGCTAACGCGGGATCGTCCGTGCTTGGAATCGACATTAAAGAACCAACAGCTGCATCTTCTGGATCGTTCGAGCGGTGCGACGTCCGGGATTTCGATCGACTGTCTAAACTAATCTCGGAGTTTGGTCCTGAACGCATTTTCCACTTGGCGGCCCAGAGTTGCCCAACCACCTCGCTCGTCGAGCCTCAAAAAACGATCGAGTCAAACGTCGTCGGAACTGTGAATCTGTTCGAATCGTTGCGGGCGTTGGAACTCCGACCGATCGTGGTTGTGGCATGCTCAAGCGCCGAGTATGGACCAATTGCTCCCGAAGATCTGCCCGTGCGCGAAACCCACCCACTTCACCCGTCGCATCCCTACGGAGTAAGTAAAGTCGCGCAGGATTTACTCGCGTTGCAGTATTTTACAAACGATTCGATTCCAGCAATAAGGCTCCGGATCTTCAAAACTACGGGTCCCGGAAAATTGGGCGAAGTTTGTTCCGATTTGGCGCGAAGGGCCGTCGAGATCGAGATGGGAATTCGTCCCCCTGTGATGCCCGTCGGCAACCTTACGAGCCACCGGTCTATCGTTGATGTACGCGATCTCGTGGGCGCGCTGGGGTCGTCGGCCGATTACTGCACACCCGGTGAGGTATATAATGTCGGCGGCTCGAACAACTATTCCGTGCAGGAGTTAATCGAAGCTATCCGCGCGCAAGTCTCAGTATTTTTCACCGTTAATCAACGACCAGAGCTGATGCGGCTGGTCGACGAACCGGTAACTACGGGAAACAACTCCAAATTTGAAGCGTGCACTGGGTGGCACCCCAAGATTCCTCTCGATATAACACTTCGGGACATAATGAGCTGGTGGAGAACGCGTTTAAATCAGTCGGTCGAAATGCAACAGCCACGCGGGTTGGCCACCGTCCAACAATGAAATGTGAGCTGTTCAGAGTTGATGAGACGAACTTTGGCACGAGGTTGACTACAATGAAAGAGTTAGATATCGAGTCTATTCACAAGTTAGTGCGCGATCGAATTCAGAGCAGCATCCAGGTCAAGAATTTATTACTCCTCGATGCCCAGTATCACCGGCTCGCGACGGAGGTAGCCCTGCGGATCGTTCATGCGATTCGCCATGGCGGAAAGATTATGCTATGTGGAAACGGCGGAAGCGCAGCCGACTCGCAGCACCTGGCGGCCGAATTCGTCGGACGGTATTTAATTGAACGATCGCCGTGGCCGGCTTTGGCGTTGAACGTAAACTCTTCCGCAGTTACGGCAATCGGGAATGATTATGGCTACGACCTCGTTTTCGCTCGGCAGGTCGAGGCATTAGGCAAACCGGGAGATGTCGTGATCGGGATATCGACCAGCGGAAATTCCCGCAATGTAGTTCGCGCGCTGGAGATCGCGAAATCGAAGTCAATGTTCACGGTGGCACTCACGGGAGTAGCGCACGGAGCCATGAGCGCGGTCGCCGACTGCACGATTCGAGTCCCTTCCGACGAAACGCCGCGCATTCAAGAGTGCCACATCCTGACGGGCCACGTAATTTGCGAGATCGCCGAATTAATGATGTGCGCCGACTCAAAAACAGAAATCGTGGAAGCTGATGTGGCGGGCACGGTTGCGGGACGGCAACCGCAAACCAGGTAGGAGTCATCTTCTGACTGCTCTTAACTCCTTGCGAATTGTTTTCGCGAATGAAGATTTGACTGAGGACGATCCGGCCATTTTTATTGACCGGGATGGCGTGATAAATGTTAGAAGGCCCAACGATTACGTTTTGGACTGGCCGCAGTTCGTTTTTGTACCAGGCATCCGAGCGGCGCTTAAGAAGATCGCACGACTCGGATTACCACTCATACTGATTTCGAATCAAGCGGCTGTCGGGAAGGGATTGCTCAAGATTTCGGATCTTGAAACACTCACGGCTCGACTGTACGAAAGTCTGGCGCACGATGGAATTCTTCTTCACTCCGCATACTATTGTCCTCATCGTTCGGAGGACCTTTGCACTTGCAGGAAGCCGAGGCCAGGGCTGCTCTTACGAGCCGCGAGCGACTTCAAGATCAATTTGAGTCGGTCGATTTTTATCGGCGATTCCGAAACAGACGTGCAAGCAGCTCGGGTGGCGGGTTGCAGACCGATACTGTTCGGCCCTGGGCTTCAAACGAGAAACAGTCCAGCTGCTTGGATGACCGGTCTCGATGTCGCGCCAACCGCGCAAGGGTTGCTCCCTGCCGCTGTTCACTGCCTGCGCCACGGAACGCAACCCCTTCGCGATGATTAGCCCGCCCGAGACATCGGCCCAAATCGCTTTCGGGAGACACATGCGCGGTCATGCCGGAGTCGCGCATGGATCGTTCAGATAGTGCGACGGACGAACGAGGTGCAATCGTGGGACAGTTAAAGGCGTATGTGCAGACGATCCTTAAGCGAGGCGGGCTTTATCAGCGACTGAAAGCGTCTCGCGTGTACGACCTTTACTGGAGCGTAGCCGATCGTTCCCTCGTTGAACGAACGCAGCAAGAAATCAAATTTTACCAAAGGTTTCTAGTCGGATTGCGACGTGGCGATTTGGTCTTCGACGTTGGAGCGAACCACGGAAGCAAAACCGAGATCTTCCTGAAACTTGGCGTACGGGTAGTAGCAGTTGAACCGGATCCAACCAACCAGGAAATTCTGAGAGAGAAGTTTCTGACCTATCGAATGTCCCGAAAGCCTGTAATCATCGTGCGTAAGGCTCTGAGTGATAGAGTCGCCGTCGAAACCATGTGGATCGACGAACCGGGATCAGCCACGAACACTCTATCTCCAAAATGGGTTCATACCTTAAGGAACGATGATGAACGGTTCGGTCGCCGGTACGATTTTAGTCAAAAGACCACGGTCGAAACCACGACGCTCGATCACCTGATAACGGCGCACGGACTACCTTTTTTTATTAAGATAGACGTCGAGGGTCACGAACCCTGCGTCCTGCGTGGTTTGCACCATGTCGTTCCTTACCTTTCATTTGAAGTGAATCTGCCTGAATTTCGGCCAGATGGACTGGAATGTGTGGATGTGCTCTATCATTTGGCTACTGATGGGAAATTTAACTACGTGGCAGGAGAGTGTGAAAAAGGCTTTGCCCTAGAGGGATGGTTAGGCGCGCTAGAGTTCTCTCAAGTCCTGGCCCAATGCCCGGACAAAAGTATCGAAGTGTTTTGGAAGTCGGGCGGACCGGGAGCCAATTGACCGATAGCTGTAGTAAAAATGAAGAATTGCCTACAGACGATTACCCGAATTGGAAATAGACGATCCCGATCTACTTGAAGATCGAGTCATTGGAGCGTTACGGTAAGGTTCGCCGGGGCGGGTGGCTGCGAACCGGAACCTCCGCCTACAGTTCCCGTGTAGCAGGCTGTTGCGTTAAAGCTAAGCACGCTGCCCGTGCCGTCTGCAGTTCCGCCCATCGTGTTTAGAAAGCAGGCCATCGCGGCGTTGGCGTTCGCATGGCCGCTCCATGCGGCAGAAAGCGTACCGCCCGCACATTGAGCGCTGTTGATAACCGCAGTGCCGGGATATGCCCCACCAGAGCACACGCCGACATTTCCGCCGCTCACCTCTGGGCCGATTAGCGGCCATGGTAGAGCTCCAAACCACGACGGTTTGGACGCGTAATAGAACGACGCCGGCAACGCGGGCTGTCCTGCGGCGATGTCTCCGTAGCTGGGCACAGCATTGCCGTATGAAGCAAGAGCGGTTGGGATTTCCGAGGAGCCTCCGCACGTAGTGCTGAATCCTGTGTTGGAGGAATTTCCGCAAAAACGCGCCGTGCCTGTCACCACGTCGTAATTCGCCCACCGCATCAGGTAGGCGCTGGTTTGAGGGTCGTATTGACCAGTATTCGAGCATGAAACAGACAGGCAGAATTGATACGTCACGGGATAAGTTCCCCGAGTGTAGTTTAGGTCGTAAATCATCAGATCCCGACCGCCCTTTTCGTAACTCTCTGGGCAGAACGTGTTTGACGTGAGAGCCGCACATGTGTAAGTTGTGTGGTATCCTGGTTGACCCATAACATTTCCCACGATATTGAAGTAGCGGTCTCCCGCAGGCAGGGTGATCGGGATGGTTTGCGCCGCACACGCGCCTCCTGCACAAACCGCCTGCCATCCCGGTAAGAAGTTCCGATAGACTGTCTCGAAATGATGGGTACCGTGAATGTTGTCACCCGAATATCCTGGACCGATATTGCCCTCCCAAAGATTGAAGCTGTCACCCGAAGCGTGTTGGAAAAACGGGGGCACGATATAGGAGGGAGAGGCCGTATAGGCATTGGCTACATCAAAATTGTAACCGACTACGTTCCCCTCGCACGCTCCCGTGCAGCTGGGGTCGCTGTCAGTAATTTGCTGAAAGATGTTGTTCTCGATAAGATTGTTCCACCCGCCCATGATCTCCATTCCATAACTGACGGAGGCTCCTGACTGATTGCCGAAATAATAGCTGTCCCGGAACACAGAGTGCACGGATAATTGAACTCGAACGTGACTTCGATTAGCCTTAATTCCGCGCACACCCGAGACCCAACACTGATTGCAGGCTAATATATCCACGACGGATGTGGAGCCTCCATTCGTGTTGTCGTAAGACAGATTTTCTAATCCGACGTTCCTAACGGTATTTGAGGCGAACCACGCTTGCGGCTGCTGGCTGCTATTCCAATTAGGCATATACAGTCCAGGTGAAATCGATATCGTCGACCCGGAGATACCTGTAACGACTACACCCTGTTGTTGGGAGCGAGCGCAAGTAGTCCCATTGCAGGGACCATTCACGCGAGATTCCCCGCCTTGAATAGTTCCTGCGCACACGTTTCCCGGGTATGTGCCGTTATTTTCGCAATTCCAGATCGTACCGTTGTCGTTTGTTTCGTCCAATTGATCAAGAATCAATATCGAGCCTACTTTGAGACTGGAAAGCGAACCTTTCGATGGCGCAGCGGCCCCGCAACTTGCGAGCGTGATGGTAGTTGAACCTTGAGCATACCCTCCCGTCCAATTGCAGACGTTTTCTTCACCACCGTTTTCGTACTGGCAATCGCCCTCAAGGCTGATGAAAGAATTGTAACACCCGCCGCCAGCTCCACCGCCTTCGACGACGATAAAGGTCGAATTCGCGCCTTGGCCACGAAGTGCAAGGTTGCTTTTTTCACTCGAGTTGTCTGATATCACGATCGCAGAATTTAGATAAAAGGTCCCAGTCCCCAGTAGGACATATTGATTGCTCCCGCAGGCAGCGAGCGCACTGTTAATCGTCGAAGCCGAAGCAGGAGCGCTGCTGGTTCCGTAAGGCGCGATGGTCGCGCCACACTGAGTCCAACTTCCGGATGGGATACCTCCAGGAATGCCTGCATTCGACCAGTCTACGGCGCGGCTGGGGTCGATGATCCCGGTCCAAGGGGTCTGTGCCTGGGCCGTAGCTGCAATGGTGACAAGGAACAAGAACAAAATTGAAAGCAGCCGAGGGCGTAACATTATCCGCACAACTCCTTAGCATTTCCCAGATTACTTGCCGGGCGTCGTTATCTTAGTACACCGAAACTTTCGATGGACTTCAAATCTAGCCCTGCATGGCGTTCCCGAAAAGACAGTTAGCTGCGAACGGCATGCTCACACGACTTATCGGCAACGGCTACCGTATCGCTTAATTGACCCGTGAACTGCTCTATAGATTTAGCTCTCGGACCGCTGAAAATCCTACTGGACCGGGGAACAGTTTACGGGCAGGAGCAATGACCTGTCCCACAGCTGGCGCATTGCCGTCTTGGTCTCGACTGGTCCCGCAAAACCCCAAACGACACTGGAACCTGACACATTTCCGCCTTCGAACGGAGGAGCGGTTTAATATTAGAATGGTTTTCACCAAACCGCGTCGCTTCGTTCCTGGGTGGTACGCGAACCTTATATCTTTATCGGCATCGGCGCTCGATTGGTTCCCGCCAGTACCCAATAGCTTTGAGCTATACTGTCGAGATTGCAGGGAATGACGACCGCTTGCAGATGGCTAAAGGCCTCAAAGGTGCACCGACTGGAAGCGTTTCGTAGCAGGGAACACTAATGACGGCTTTGGCACGAGTTAGTTTTGGAGACATCGCATCGATTTGGGTCGCGCGATGAGCTTAGCGTCTCGGCCCCTAAATGCGGCACGAGCCGGAGTTCGCGCAGCGCTTCGCCACACGTTGAGTCAGGAGCGGCGCACGGAGTTGAAACGCATTCAGGGCCTCGCACGAAAACGGCTCTCTCCGGTGTTGTCACTAATTCATGGGAATTTCAACCCTAAGGAGCTGGCAAGCGAGTTGACGCGGCGGCTGCCCTCAGACTTTGAAATACTAATGGTCCATAGCTCCTTTGATCGTCTACTTCCGATGTTCAATGGAAGCGCCGTTGAGCTCGTTGCTGAACTCATTGGGATTTGTGGGCCCAAGCGCACGCTGGTTATGCCTGCTTTCGTGATGGGTGGCCGCACGTTCGACACCAAGGAGTATTTTAAGACCAAGCCATTCGACGTTCGTCGCACTCCGTCGGAAATGGGACTTGTTGCCGAGGTGTTTCGACGGACGCCAAGTGTATTGCGAAGTCTTCACCCAACCTGCAGTATTTGCGCGCTGGGTCCCTTAGCGAAAGAACTGACGTCCGGACATCATTTGGCTCGGACCGGTTTTAGTCCAGACAGCCCTTTCGGAACGATGACTCGCCTCCGCACGGCTATATTGGGAATTGGTGTCGAGTATTACCGGTGCCTCACGCACGCCCATACGGCGGGGCACGCGATGGGCGATGCTTACCCGATCAAATTCGCTCGCGCCACTATGCCCATAACCCTCGTCGACTACGATGGCAAGCTAATCGAATTCCAATTAGGGTTGCCCGATCGCTCCAAGACTCTGGATCTGCGCGTTCTTTGGTCCGTACTTTCCAAGGACGAGCTTATGGAATGGCGCTATCACGGAGTACCAATGTTCGTTATCCCTGAGGCGCGAATTGTAACGGAGCGGTTGATTGAAGCCGCAGGCCGCGGAATCACACTCTACGGCCAGGTGCCGGTCGGCTCTGGCGCGGTCGCGTCACAACAACACACAGAATCCAAACGATGAAAACCGAAATCACAAGCGACAGCGTTCGGCAAATGCTCTTGGCCGGGGACACTACGCTCGACCCGTTGTCCCGTTTGCTTGAGCGCAATCTGGACGCACCGAAACTCAAGGTTTCCGCCGCACCCTACGGGCAGGTCTTCCAGATTCTGCTTAACGGCGCGCATCCTGCTTGGGAAAGTCAGCCAGATTACCTTGTGATTTGGACGGCGCCTCATCTGACGCTGCCGTCGTTCGGGAAGCTCATGAGATTTGAGTCGGCAAGTCACGCTGAAGTCCTGCGAGAGGCTGAGCAGTTTGCTGAAGCGGTTCTTCGGGCGGCCGAGCACGTACCTCTCGTAATTCTTCCCACGTGGATTTTACCAGCCAGCGAACGCTGGATTCAGACGCTATCGTGGCGGCAGGACGTCGGGCTTGCGAATCCCCTAGCAAAGGCCAATTTGGTATTGGCCGAGAAATTCGATGGCACAACGAATATCGTCCTGCTCGACGCCGCGTATTGGCAGGCTAGCTTGAACCGCCCCGCACATGACCCGAGGATGTACGCCGTAGCAAAGATCCTCTACTCACAACCTCTTTTCGAAAAGGCTGCCGCTGAGATTAAATCGGTACTGCGGGGGTCGCTCGGCCTCGCGAGCAAGGTAATCGTCTGCGATCTGGACAACACGTTGTGGGGTGGCGTGGCAGCCGACGATGGACCGAACGCCATTAAGCTTGGAGCCGCAGATCCGGTTGGAGAGTGCTTCCACGCATTCCAGGGAGTTCTCAAAGGACTGAGTTCACGCGGCATCATTCTTGCGATTTGCAGCAAGAACGAGGAACGATTCGCGCTTTCGGTCATCGAAGACCATCCGGCGATGGTTCTGCGAAAAAAAGATTTCGCGGCATGGCGCATCAATTGGAAGGATAAAGCCGGTAATTTGATGGAGCTCGCCGAGGAATTGAATTTAGGGCTTGATTCGTTCGTGTTTCTAGACGACAGCCCACAGGAAAGGGAGCAGGTTCGTCAAATGTTGCCGCAAGTTTTTACTCCCGAGCTTCCGACTTCGCCTTCCGAGCTTGCGCCCTTTCTCGCGTCGCTCAACCGATTCGAGGTCGCATCACTTGGCCGAGAAGATACGGAAAGAACTCAATCATACCAGGCCGAGCGCGGCCGTAAAGAGGCCCGCGAGCTAATCGGCGACGTCGAGAATTGGCTTCGTTCGCTCGAGATCGAGGTGCGAGCTTCTCCGCTCCGGCGCGAGACACTGGCACGAGTGGCTCAGCTTCTCAATAAGACCAACCAATTCAACTTAAGCCTACGTCGAATGGACGAAGAGAGCTTTTGGGCGTGGGCCAACGATCCCGACAACTCCGTGTTCGTTTTCCAAGTTTCCGACCGTTTCGGCGATTCCGGATTAACCGGCATGGCTAGCCTATCGAAAGTCGGAAACGACGCCCGGATTGTGGACTTCGTAATGAGTTGCAGAGTAATGGGCAAGAAGGTTGAAGAAGCCTTACTTGCATATATGTGCTCGCAAGCCCGAGCGAACGGAGCTGATCGAATCTTAGCGTCCGCCATTAACGGTCCTCGAAATGCTCCGGTGAGAGAATTTTTTGCAGCAAAATATTCGAGCGGTGAAGAAGCCTCACTGGATTGCGCACGGGTAAGTGTCCCAGCCACTATCCAACTTACGGAGGACAAATTAGCGCCGAGCGTAGGCGTTTAAACGAGCCCATGGAAGACATACTTGCAATTCTCAACGACATTCACCCCGGAAAGGATTTCGCGAAAGGAAACGACTTTTTTGCTCAGGGCGTGCTTGACTCGCTCGATCTCATCGCCCTAGTCGCAGCGATTGAGGCGCGCTACAACGTGTTCATCGATGTCGAGCAAATCGTCCCCGATAATTTCAAGAACCTATCGGCGATCAAGGCTCTCCTCGCGCGGCAAGGCGTGACGATCTGACGAAAGATCCGGCTCGGCTTCGCGTTATCAAGAATAAAGTATGGTGAAAACGATGACGCATTGGACTTGCTCACTCCAACCAGCGCGAATCGCACCGGAGCTTCGAATCAGGAACATCGCGCATAAAAAAGAGCGAGCCGAGTTAATCAGTATGAAATCATGAAAAATAACGATGCGGATGCATAAGGATTAAAGGCGGAGACGAGAAAATGAGTATCGCAAAGCGAAGCGTAAATTTTATTTCTTCGGTTCTTAAGGTCTACGGCCCCTCGAAGCTCAAGAAACTCCTGTGGGACAGGGAGTTCGCGGGGAACAAATGGAACTTCATGGATGACACGTCGGCGGATTGCGTGTATGCAACTCTCGAAAAGTATGCGCATGGCGGAGACATTCTGGATCTTGGTTGCGGCCCGGGAAATACCGCGAACGAGCTAGACGCCGGCATTTATCGTAAATACATCGGCATCGACATCTCGGCGGCGGCGCTGGCGAAGGCGGAGAAACGGACGAAAGATACGGGACGAACGGAAAAGAACAGCTTTGCCGTATCGGATTTTCTCGGTTACAAGCCCGCGCAACATTTTGAAATCATTCTTTTTCGCGAATCGCTATATCACGTTCCGTACGGTCAGGTGAAAGAGATACTCGACAAGTATTCGCAATTCCTAACCACGACCGGTGCGTTCGTCGTCCGCCTCTATGCCACGGATATTTCGACGGGAGAAATCAAGAGCCGTGTGACGCACAAACTCGACCTTCTCAATCGCGAGTTCGACGTCGTGGAATGGAACGAATACGAGACACCGGGGAAACCTACCGTGGTCGTCTTCCGGCCGCGAAACCCGTCTCCCGTGGCTTAGTGCGCTGTTATAACGATGGAGCTGATCGGCCACTCCATAACAGCGGGGACGGAGCGGATGTAAGCGGCGCAGGCCCGCGTGCCCCAGCTGGCGGGCGGTGATCTGACTTAACGATGCCGTGACCAAGAATTCGAACGAGAACTTCAGTTCGCAGGTTCTTGAGAGTAAATCGCTGCGCGCACCTTTTTTCCGCCTCGGGCGCGCCGCTTATCCTTCGGCAAAAGGAAAGAAACGTGAAGATCAGTATCTTTGGAATGGGCTACGTCGGAACGGTAAGTGCGGGTTGTCTGGCGCAAGACGGCCACGAAGTCGTTGGCGTAGACCCCGTCCGCACGAAGGTCGATCTTATCAACGCGGGACAATCTCCCATCATCGAGGTCGACATCGCAGAAATCATTGCCGCGACGGTGAAATCCGGGCGGCTGCGCGCCACCGACAATCAGGACGAAGCCATTATGCAAACGGAGCTTTCGTTCGTTTGCGTCGGGACCCCCAGCCAAGCCAACGGTAATTTAGATCTCACTTACATCCGTCGCGTCTGCGAATTGATCGGCAGGGCCCTCAAAAATAAATCCGCGCGTCACACGGTTGTCATTCGCAGCACCATTTTGCCCGGCACCATGATGCAGATCGTTATTCCTACTCTGGAGGAATACTCCGGGAAGAAAGCTGGTGCTGGCTTTGGAGTGTGCAACAACCCTGAGTTTCTTCGGGAAGGTTCCGCGGTGAAGGATTTTAATTCTCCGCCAAAAACCGTAATTGGAGAAGTGGATCGCGAGAGCGGCGACGCACTGGCCACGCTATACGCCAAGCTGGATGCGCCGTTTATTCGTACCGACGTCGAGACCGCCGAAATGGTCAAGTACGTGGACAACAACTGGCACGCGCTGAAGATCGGCTTCGCGAATGAAATTGGAAATCTCTGCAAGTCTTTTTCCATCGATTCGCATGAGGTCATGAAGATTTTCTGCCAGGATAAGAAGCTCAACATTTCTCCCGCGTACTTGACCCCGGGATTCGCTTTCGGCGGTTCCTGTCTGCCCAAAGATTTGCGCGCCATGGCCTACAAAGCCAAAATGCACGATTTGAACCTGCCGATCATGAATGCCATTCTGCCCAGCAACGAATTGCAGGTGGCCACCGGATTGCGGCTGATAACCGATAAGGGCCAGCGAAAAATTGGTATTCTAGGTTTCAGCTTCAAAGCGGGAACTGACGATTTGCGGGAAAGTCCGATGATTGAGGTCATTGAGCATCTGATCGGCAAAGGCTACGACCTGCGGATCTTTGACCGGAACGTGAACATGGCCAGCCTGGTCGGCGCCAACCGCGACTTCATCCTCAACCGTATTCCGCATATCTCGCGGCTGATGGTGAACGGAATCGACGCAGTGTTAAATCATGCACAGACCGTGGTGATTGGCAATAAAGACCCGGAATTTGCGGGCATTCTGGAACGTCTACAGCCAGGCCAGCATCTGGTTGATTTCGTTCGCATCACAAATCGCAGGAGCGAAAATGGCAAGTACGACGGTATCTGCTGGTAAACAAGTAAAAGCCGAAGCCGCCGGCCAAGCCTCTAAACAGCAAATTGCCGAATCCATCAGTCGGCTCTGTACCTGGCTGGAAAAAAACGACTTTAAAGGCTACGACACCTTCGATGGGCTCAGCGCCTTCGTGCGACCCCTTACCTTCGAAACTAAATTCCTGCGCACCGTTCTGCAGCAAGGGGTCCGCCGCTTTCCGTTGAATCTTCGGCCCGTCCTGGGCATTCCCCGTAGCCGCTCGACCAAAGGCATGAGCTATATCGCTCGCGGTTTCATGCGCATGGAACAGGTGACTGGGGACAAATCTTGGGGAGACAAAGCCCGATCGGCGTTGCAGTGGTTAGTCGAGAACGAATCCAAAGGATATTCCGGTGCGTGCTGGGGGAATCATTTTGATTACCAGTCGCGAGGCTTTTATTTGGCCAAAGGCGTTCCAACCATTGTTTGGACCTCGCATATCGGCCACGGCTTTCTCGATGCCTACGAGCATTTCGGGGATGAGCAGTATCTGCAGGTGGCAGCGAGCGCTTGCGAACACATCTTGCGCGACCTCAAGGTCCGCCCGGAAGGCGATACCGTTTGCATCAGCTACATTCCAACCGGCGAAAATTACATTCACAACGCGAATACGCTGGGCGCGAGCCTGCTGGCGAGAACCTGGTCCTACACTCGGAATGAGGCGTACCTCTCGCTGGCCAAAAAGGCGATTCAATACACCGCCAATCATCAACGGGAAGATGCGTCCTGGTATTATGGCGAAGCGCCCACCGTGCATTGGGTCGATAATTTTCACACCGCCTACGTACTGGATTGTTTCAAGTACTACATGGCCGCGACTGGGGATCAGAGCTTTGAGCAAGGAGTGAGCAAAGGCTACGACTATTGGAAAAAAACCTTTTTCCTGCAGGATGGCACTCCTCGATATTACGATTACAAAACCATGCCGATCGACATTCAGTGCTCGTCGCAGGCCATCGACACGTGTGTATTTTTCAATGATCGCGATCCGGAGAATCTGGCCCTCGCCTTGAAAGTTGCAAAATGGACCATCGAGAACATGCAGGATCGCACTGGCTATTTTTACTACCGCCGTTATTCGCCGATGATCGTCAACAAGACCCCAACCCTCCACTGGGGACAAGCCACCATGCTTTGCGCACTGGCCGGACTCTACAAGTTGCTTTAATCCGAACTGCCTAATTCGTGAAGAAGAAAATTCTCATCATCGTTGAAAATATCCCGGTTCCATTCGACACCCGTGTGTGGAATGAGGCCAGGTCTTTGCAGACCAACGGCTACGAGGTGACTGTGCTGTGTCCTCGCGCCAAAGGCTGCTCGGCCCCCTACGAACTACTGGAAGGCGTTCATATTTACCGCCACCCCACAGCTAAAGAAGGAAATAGTCCCTTCGGTTATCTCTTCGAATACGGCTATGCCCTGGCTTGGGAGCTCCTGTATTCCTGGTGGATTTTCATGCGCCGCGGGTTCCGGGTAATTCAGGGCTGCAACCCTCCGGATGACATTTTTCTGGTCGCGTTGCCTTTTAAACTTTTCGGGGTCAAATATATTTTCGATCACCACGACGCCAGCCCCGAGCTTTACCTTTCGAAGTACGAAAAAAAAGGCGCGTTTTACAAAATACAAGTTTGGCTCGAGAACGCCACCTATCGGTTCAGTGACATCGTGATGGCTACAAATGAAAGTTACAAACAGTTGGCCGTGAACCGCGGCAGATTGGCTCCCGAGGACGTCTTCGTCGTTCGCAACGGCCCCGACCTGGATACCTTCAAGCCTGTTCCGCCGAATCCCTCGTTGAAATATGGGAAACATTTTCTGGTGGGCTACGTCGGTACCATGAGCATTCAGGAAGGCCTCGACATTCTTCTCGAGGTCGCCTTGCGTATCAAAAACCTGGGTCGAAACGATGTCCACTTCACCTGCGTGGGCGGCGGGCCAGGACTACCCTTACTGCGGCAAATGGTCATCGACAAGAACCTTCAGAACACCGTGAATTTCACCGGCAGAGTCTCCGATGAAGACTTGTTGGAAATCCTGTCCACCGCCGACGTCTGCGTAAACCCGGACAAACCATGCGAAATGAACGATATTTCGACCATGATCAAAATCATGGAATACATGGCTCTTGGAAAGCCGATCGTTCAATTTGATTTGAAAGAGGGCAGGTTCAGTGCGCAGGATGCTTCGTTGTATAGCGACGTCAACAATCAGGTCCCTGATTTCGCCAGCAAGCTTCTCTGGTTAATCGACCATCCTGACGAACGAAAGAGAATGGGTGAATTTGGACGCGCCCGAGTCGAGAACCAACTGGCCTGGAAATACTCCGTCAAGAACCTCTTGGCCGCTTACGAAAGAGCTTTTAGCAAGGCCGGCCTGTGACCGGGCGGCCCAGCCACTCGCGCCACCAACAGGCGGTACTTTGTGATACCTTGCTTGCCGCGGAACTTATCGGCCGTAGACGCACACACTCCGGCTGTTGTGGTTCCGATACGCGAAAACCGATGACTTGCTCGACCCGGACGAGTAGTTTTACGGTGCGAACCGATATTGTTTGCGGCTGATGCGCGGACGACGGATGCCGATCTCGCGAGCCTTTAAACAGTTTTATTTTACAGACGATGACGGAGCCAAGCGTTCACCGGGTAAACCCACTCTCCGATCCCCGCTGGGATACTCTCGCCGCACAGCATCCGAAGGCTTCGGCCTTTCATCAGCGAAGCTGGCTCGAAGCACTGCAACGCACTTATGGCTATGAGCCGATTGTGTTTACCACCTCTTCGCCTAGCGCCGAGCTGAAAAATGGCATACTCTTCTGCCATATTAATAGTTGGCTCACAGGGCATCGACTGGTTTCGCTACCCTTTTCTGACCACTGCGAACCCCTTTGTGACTCGATCGAAGAAATGGAAACGCTTATCCACCAATCTCAGGACTTTGTGAAAGCACGCCGCTGGCGGTACTTGGAGCTTCGTCCCATGGACGAACAATTCGGGGAGATTGCGTCCACTATGGGTTTGGCCCCGGCGGGTCGATATTTTCTTCATATTATCGACTTGCGCCCCACCGTCGATGAGATATTTCGCGGCTTCAACAAGGATTCAGTACAACGCCGCGTAACCCGGGCTGATCGGGCCGGCTTGGTTGAAAAAAGTGGCAATTCGAGCGATCTGTTGCGGGTTTTCTACGACCTGCTGGTGATTACGCGTAGTCGTCACCAGCTGCCTCCCCCACCATACTCTTGGTATCAGAATTTGGTAGATTGCGAGGGCAAATCGCTGGAGATCCGCGTGGCCTACCAAGACCAGAAGCCAATCGCGGCCATACTTACGTTGCGCTTCAGGACGACCACTTACTTTAAATACGGATGCTCCGATGCCCGGTTCAACAAGTTTGGGGCCACACCTTGGCTTCTGTGGAAGGCCATCGCCGCCGCCAAATCACAAGGTGCGCTCGCGTTCGACATGGGACGCACGCAGGACAAGAATGAAGGGCTTCTTGCGTTCAAAAACAACTGGGCACCGGGCAATCGACCGCTCAACTATTGGCGCGGCCCGGCCGGTTCATCTTCCGAAATCACCGAAGGCTGGAAATTGGGTTTCGCCAAGCGCGTTTTTTCGCATCTGCCCCATGGATTGCTGGTGATGTCGGGGAAGCTCATGTATCGCCACATTGGTTAGTCGTCCGGCACCGATGACTAAGGCTTTCGAAATTAATTGCCGTAGAGGTGGTCGTGGCGTCGTTTTGGCGCACAGCTTAGGTTTCGCACAAAATGGTAAGTTCAATTCTCTCTGATTATTATCGAGTTCCAGACGAGGGGCTGGCCCGCGTCTGTGCCCCGCCGCTGTCCGGAGAGGATGGCTTCTTCCTTTTTGGGCCCGATGTGATTTGTTACGGAAAATCGGCAACGGGTGTCTCTCCGGAAATCGAAAACGCCGGCCGTTTTGACGCATCCCGGAATGCGAATCTAAAAAACTCCGAAGTTCATTTGCCGTTCAACCCCGTTCAGGTGGTCGAAAACCTGCTGCGTGAGCGTTACGTGAAACAGCGCCCGGCGAAGAACGGCCGGATGGTCGACCTGCCCATCGTTCGTTCCACCTACTATGCCGTTCGGGAGTTGCTCCCGGTTTCCATCCGCAAACATCTTCAAAAATTCTATCTGGGAGATTGGAGCAGGCTTCTATTCCCCAGGTGGCCGGTGGATTTCACCGTGGACACCCTGCACGAGCGAATCCTGCGGCTCTCGATGCAAGCCAATGGCATTCAGCGAATGCCCTTCATCTGGTTTTGGCCTAATGGCGCTCCCAACGCGCTGATTGTCACCCACGACGTGGAAACCGCCGCGGGCCGGGACTTTACCCGCGAACTCATTGATCTCGACGAAGCACATGGCATTCGCGCATCGTTCCAGGTTATCCCGGAAAAGCGCTATGAAGTTCCCGACGAATACGTTGCCCTCATCCGTAGCCGCGGATTCGAATTCAACATCCACGACCTCAATCACGATGGCCAGCTCTATCAGGAGCGCCAGCTGTTCTTGCAGCGGTCCAAGAAAATTAATAGCTACGTAAAAAAATTCGCCACCAACGGTTTCCGCGCGGGAGTGATGTATCGCAACCTGGATTGGTACGACGCCTATGAAATGTCCTACGACATGTCCATGCCCAACGTGGCTCATCTTGAGCCTCAGCGTGGAGGTTGTTGCACCGTTTTCCCTTATTTCGTCGGCAAAATATTGGAGATACCGCTGACGACCTGTCAGGATTATTCGCTCTTTCAGATCCTGAACGACTATTCGATTGACCTTTGGAAGCAACAGCTCGCCCTGCTGCGCAAGCGAAACGGCCTGATGAGTTTCATCGCGCATCCGGACTATTTAATCGACGCCAGCGCGCGCAAAGTCTACGAATCACTCCTGCAGTACCTTCAGCAAATGGTGCAACGCGAAAAGATCTGGATGGCGCTACCGGGGGAAGTCGATCAGTGGTGGCGGGCACGGAGCCAAATGCATCTGGTTCAGGCCGACGGTCGATGGACGGTCGAAGGTCCCCAAAGCGACCAAGCGAAAATAGCGTTCGCCGTCCTTGACGGCGACAACCTAAGATACGAAGTCACTCCCTAAATTTGATGGCCAGTATGCCAACCAGCGCTGGTGCCGGAATTGCGAGAAGACATTTGGCTTTTATTGTCTTCATCGCGGCGTCCTGCCTCGTTTTTTACAAAATCACCAGTGAGCTGATTCGATATTCGCTCCAGGACAACTCCAGTTCGCACGTCATACTAATCCCCGTCCTCGCGTTTTTTCTGATTTGGATGGAAAGAAGCAGAATATTTTCCACCGTCCGCTGGAGCCCAGCTCCGGGCATTGGCTTATCACTAGCCGGCCTGTTTCTGTTCTGGCTCGCTACCCGGATTTCCCCGCAGCAACCGGGAAGCTGGTCGTTCTCGTTGCAGATTCTTTCAGTCTTGATTCTTTGGTTGGGCGGGTTTCTGCTCTGTTACGGATTCGATGCGCTACGAGCTGCCGCTTTCCCTCTGATATTTTTGGTCCTAACGGTTCCGCTTCCCGATGAAATCCTGGACCGCATTATCTACGCCTTGCAGGCCGGTTCGACCGCGATCACCTACTTTATTTTCCAAGCTGTAGGCACCCCGGTCGTGCGCCAAGGATTTCTACTCTCGGTGCCAGGCGTAACGATCGAGATCGCGAAAGAATGCAGCAGCATACGCTCCAGCATCGCCCTCTTGATTACCTGCCTTCTAGCCGCCCATCTCTACCTGCGAACCACCTGGAAAATTGTCTTGTTTGTAGTGTTGGCGATGGCTGTGTCGGTAGTTAAAAACGGAATCCGCATCGCAACCTTAACCTTACTTAGCATCCACGTGGATCCCGGTTTCTTAACCGGGAAGCTGCACCAAAGAGGGGGATTTGTTTTCTTCCTGATCGCGCTTGCGATTCTGTACCCCATTTTGGTGCTGCTGCAGAAATCAGAGCATTTCGGCCACAACGCTGAGACTGGCAAGGTCACCCCGGCTCTCGTCAGCGAATAGCGAACAGGGGCTGGAGTCAAGCCCACGGAGCCAAGACGGCTTACTTCCATTGAAAATATTCGGCGCGCGAATCTTTCCCTTCCGCCACCATCGCCCCGGCATATCCCGCGTCCGGAGTGAACGACGGATCGAAGGCCGCGATGCTCCAACGCGCGCCGGCATCACCATGAAGTTGGGCGGGTTTGCCCGGAGAAAGTGAAACCCGAAAACGATCGAGCGGAAATCGAAGACCTTCCCCCAGCGCCTTCACATAGGCCTCCTTTCGGGTCCAGCACAGAAAGAATCCTTCGGCCCGCTGCTCGGTCGGAAGCGCCCGAAGTTCCTCGACCTCTTCGGCCGAAAAATACCGGCTGGCAATCTCGTCGCCGGCTCGGTCCGGCCGGATTTTTTCCACATCCACGCCGACTTCGCGTTCTCTGGATACCGCTATCACCACAATCCCGTGCGAATGAGAAAGATTGAAATGAACCGGATTTGCGGTGCCGCCGTCGGATAGCGCGGGCTTACCCTGTGCTCCGTAAACAAATTCGATATCGCCCGGCCCGCAGCCAGAATAGCGGGCGAGTAGATCGCGTAGAATCCCGCGGGCGGCTATAAATGAATTTCGGTCACGTTCAAAGACGAACCGTTGCGCGCGGGCTCGCTCGTCCTCGGACAAGGTGATCGCGAATCTGTCCAGTTGCTCGGACTCAAATTGTAGCGAAGCGCGCCAAACGTGTACGCTCTGCGGCGATAACTCTGGATGAGATTGCGGAGATAGCCAGTCGAAGTTCGATCGCATTCAGGAGGCCGGGACCCTCGAACGACAGAGGCAGCCTATCTGCCAATATAGCCTTCCGCGGCGAATCATGCTTCTCCTTTTCAACCGACACTCAAACCCTGTATGGCCGCGAAGCCTTGTGTTAACTTTGCAAGAATCCGATAGTGAAAGACCCGAACACACCACAGCCAGTTCCGTTTTTTAGCGTTATCGTGGCGGTGTACAACGATTGGCCTGCTCTTGAAGGATGCCTAAATTCGTTGGCACAGCAGAAAGCCGGCCCGAGTTTTGAGATGGTAGTAGTCGATGACGGCAGCCGGGACCCGGCGCCCGAATTCGTGGCGAACTGGAGCCGGGTTTTTCCGATCACCGTAGTCCGTCAGGAACACGCCGGGATTTCGGTTGCCAGGAATAAAGGAATTCAGACCTCCGACGGGACGGTGCTGGTATTCATCGATGCGGATTGCAGAATGCAGGCAGGCTGTCTCACCGCGCTGGAGCAAAAGACTACCGAGGCGCCAGCGGAAAATTGTTTCCAGCTGAGGCTGATCGGTAATTGCGCGAACCTGGTAGGAAGTGCCGAACACCTCCGTCTCATCGCCCTCCAGCGCCATTTACTCCAGCCCAACGGCCGGATCCGTTACCTCAATACCGCCGGTTTCGCCATCCGACGATCGAAAGTCTCCGAAGACGGAAATCTTTTCAATCCGATCGCGGTACGCGCCGAGGACACGCTCCTGCTCTCCACCCTGGTGCGGCTCGGCGAACTCCCGATTTTTGTTTCTAATGCTGTCGTTCAGCATCGTATTACCATGTCCCTTGCGGCGTGCTTGCGCAAGGACGTTCGGTCGGCGTATCTGGAACGGCGCGCCTTCGACATCATCGAAGCCCGAGGTGTCGCCATTCAGATGACAAATCAGGACCGCTGGGCCATTATGTCGTCGATGTGGCAGGCTACAGACGAAGCTGCGCTGGGAAAGCTGCCTTGGTTCGTGGTCACGGGCCGCCAAGCGCTTCGTTTGCTGGTGTCGACGGTCTACCGCATTTTTCACTGAGGCAAGCCCTTTCGTCCACTCACTCGAATTACCCCTACCGCGCGCGTTTTTCCTCCGTGCCGCGGCGCATATGGTGTATTTGTGAACTCGCAATTGCGATACATCGAATCGTTGTTCGCATGGGTTCCCCATGCTATAAAACAAGACGGTAGCTGCTGACGGCTACGGTCGGCGGGATTCGTATAGTGGCAGTACGCGGCCTTTCCAGGGTCGAGGCAGTGGGTTCGATTCCCTTATCCCGCTCCACAAGCATTCGTTGCCAGCGCGCGGCGAAGGGAGCTTCCTTCGACCGGCGTCGTCGCCAGGTTGGATCGAAGAGTTATTTGACACGCTTATGAGAACTTTCGTTCCCTCGCACACAGGTGTTTTCGAAATTCGTTTGCTCGAACAGAATCAACATGCTTATTATCTGCAACTTAGCGGGAAATGGTTTGGTCTGACAATTGCACCTTGGCCAGGACCAAGCCCTTTGGCGCCCTGGGGCCAATTGTGTAAGGAGTAAGATCACGAATTCTCAGGCAATACCATCTACCAGCTCGTCGGTAACCCAGCTTGCCGCGGCGCAGGATGATTTTGAGAGACAACTAACCTGCATTTGGCAAGATTTACTCGGCGTGGAACCAATTGGGCGCGATCAGAATTATTTCGACCTGGGCGGCGATTCGTCCCTTGCGGTGCATCTGTTTGTTCAGATTGAAAAAACTTTCAGCATCAAACTCCCGATTTTCACACTTTTTGAAGCTCCGACGATTGCGGAGCTTGCTGCGGTTTTGCGTCGAGATTCAGCTCCGGCGGGCTGGTCTCCGCTTGTACCCATTCAGCCCAACGGCTCGCGTCTACCCTTCTTTTGTATGCACGGAGCCGGCGGGAATGTTTTGATTTACCGCGAGCTTTCCAAACTCCTTGGCGACGACCAGCCCTTCTACGGTTTACAGGCGCAAGGATTGGATGGCAGCGCGCCGCCGCTGACCAAAATAGAAGATATGGCGGCCCTTTATGTGAAAGAGATCCGGCGGGTGCAGCCCAACGGGCCGTACTTCCTGGGCGGTTACTGCCTCGGGGGAACGATTGCGTATGAGGTAGCTCAGCAGCTGCGCGCGCAAGGACAAGAGGTTGCGTTGCTGGCGCTGCTCGATACCACCGATTGGTCCAAAATTCCCGCAGTTACTGTCTGGAACGACGGATACATGGCTCTCGAGAGATTTCTTTTTCACGTGGCCAATTTCTTTAGAGTTGATTCTCAAGGCCGCTCCGAATTTCTCTCCGAGAAAATGCAATCTCTTCGCAACCGGATTCCCGTCTGGAAGGGAATTTTGCAGGCTAGATTCCATACTTCGTCAAACGGTACGCCGTCGGAAACAGTTGTCTTGGGCCGGATCTGGAAGGCCAACGATCGCGCTTGTTTTGCCTACACTCCTAAACCGTACCGCGGAAAATTGACGAATTTCCGGCCCATGAAACAGTATTCGTTATTCGATCAGCCCGGCGCGAAATGGGATACGCTGTCGCAAGGTGGTCACGAGATCATCGTTCTCCCCGTTTTTCCCGCGGGCATGCTCAATGAGCCGTTCGTCAGACACCTGGCTACCGCACTGAGAAAATCCATCGACGCCGCGGTCCAGCGTTAGAGGCGCGTCTCGGTTTTTCGCTAGATTGTTCTTGCCACGGAGGAATGGCTTGTCTCCTGCAGATGGGTTCTCCAAAACCTGGACGTATTTCGAGGATCGCTGGCACGAAGGAAATGTGCCGGTCATGGGTCCGCGGACGCACGCCAGCTGGCTTTGTTCCATAGTGTTTGACGGCGCGCGCTATTTCGAAGGCGTGACTCCCGATCTCGATTTGCATTGCGCCCGCGTAAACGAATCCGCGGTGAAGCTTTACCTGAAACCGCTGGTGTCCGCCGACACCTGGATCAAGCTCGCGCACGAAGGTATCGCTAAATTTGATAAGGACTCCGCGCTATATATTCGTCCCATGTACTGGGCCGAGAAAGAAGGTCCGTGGGTGCAGGCGCACGATCCTGAATCCACGCGCTGGTGTCTCTCCATCTATGAAGCGCCGATGCGCAAACCCGGCGGGTTTTCAGTCACCTTGTCGCCTTTCCGCCGGCCGACGATCGAAACCATGCCGGTCGATGCCAAGGCCGGATGCCTGTACCCCAATAACGCGCGTGCATTGTTCGACGTACACGCGCGAGGATTCGAAAACGCCATCGTGCTAGACATGCTTGGAAACGTCGCGGAACTCGCCACGTCGAATATTTTTATGGCTCGGGATGGCGTCGTATATACGCCCATTGCCAACGGAACATTCCTGGCGGGAATCACGCGCCAGCGAGTGATCGGGCTTCTGCGCGCGAATGGCGTCACCGTGGTCGAGCAGACCCTGAAATATTCCGACTTTGAATCCGCCGATGAGATTTTCTCGACTGGCAACTATTCCAAGGTCGCCCCGGTGACCCGCATCGACGCGCGTTCAATTCCCATCGGACCCTTCTACACCAAGGCGCGGGAGTTGTATTGGGCTTTTGCGCACGCCTGAAACGCTATTCTTTCTGCTGCTTCCTCTCCGCTTCGATACTAAAGTTGGCTAATCCGTTCAAGGCGACGGGCAGATGCATGGAACTTAACAAAACCCAAATGGCAGCCCAACCCACTTCGGCGATGGCAGAAGCGCTCACTCCAATTTGGGAGCGCGTACTGCAACATTCTCCGATCGGCCCGGACGATAACTTTTTCGATCTCGGCGGTGATTCGCTCTCCGCCGTGACGCTATTTCTCGAGGTCGAGAAACTCTGTGGGCGACAATTGCCGTCGGTGATGATCTACAACACGCCGACAATCGCCGCTCTTGCCGCCGAACTCGAACAGCCCAGCCCGTCGCGGCTTCCACCTCTCGTGCTCTTGCGTGAGGGTTCAGCAGGAGCGCCGGTGTTTATCGCCCACGGTCTCGGCGGCAGCGTCATTGATTTCTACCGCTTGCTCACGCACATTCAGTGCGAACGCACGATTTACGGAATGCAAGCGAGAGGCATCGACGGCCTGGACGAACCTTTCAGATCGATTCAAGAGATGGCGCAGTACCATCTCGAAGCCATCAAGAAAATACAGCCGCACGGCCCGTATACTTTTGTCGGCTATTCGCTGGGCGGGTTGGTCTGTCTCGAGGTCGCGCGTTGCTTGCGCGAAGCTGGAGAAACCGTAGCGCTGTTGACCGTTCTGGATGCGTATCCGTCCCGTAGCCTCCTTTCAGTTTCTCAGCGTTTCCAGCTGTTTCTGCGCATGACATTAAAACGAGTGGGCGCCGCGATTGGCATGTCGTCGGAGGAAACGAAATCCTCCACGTCGGAGGAACTGCGCGCGCAGATGTCCGCCGGGCGCCGAGGAGTAAAACTGGCTCAGGTCGCCGCGACCACTTCGATGACGCCAGCGACGGCACGGGCCGCAGAAATGGCGCGAGAGGCGATCAAGCGATACCGCCCCAGTTACTATCCGGGGAAAATGAGGTTTGTTCGGGCGGCGATCTTGACCGACTTTCCCGCCGACCCAAAAGCGATTTGGTCCTCGCGCGTGAAGGAATTCGAAAGCGAAACGGTTCCCGGCGATCACCTGGGCATGATCGCGAAGTATCCTGAACAGCTCGGCGCGGTAATTTCGCGGCATCTGCAGGAAGCGGCGGGCTCGAAATAATTTTTCGATCATGGCGATGAACGGAGCGGAAAGTTTAATTCGGACGCTGGTGGCTGGTGGGGTGGATACCTGCTTCACCAACCCCGGCACGTCGGAGATGCATATCGTCGCGGCGCTTGATCGCGCGACCGAAATGCGTTGCGTGCTCGGCTTGTTCGAGGGCGTGGTGACGGGCGCGGCAGATGGATATGCGCGGATGACGGGCAAGCCGGCCTGCTCGCTGCTGCATCTCGGGCCAGGACTGGCGAACGGCACCGCGAACCTGCACAACGCAAGCAAAGCGCATACGCCGATCATCAGTCTGGTCGGCCAGCATCCGGCGCACCACCTGAAATATGACGCGCCGCTTACGTCGGACATCGAAGCGATCGCGCGGCCCTATTCGCATTGGCTGCGTACCTCGCGCGCGGCTTCGGAGATTGGCCGCGACGCGGCGGACGCGATCGTTGCAGCCGGAAATGAGCCAGGACAAATCGCGACGCTGATTGTTCCGGCGGATGTCTCATGGAGTGACGGCGGATCGGTGGCGGCAAGACCTGCGGTGCCGAAGGCGCCGCTGCCGCCGCATGAGAATGTGGAGCGGGCAGCCGCGCTGCTGCGCTCTGGTACGGGAACCGCGATGATGATTACGGGCAGCGCGCTGCACGGAGAAGGTCTGAAGGCCGCGGGCCAGATCGCCTCGGCAACCGGGGCGAAGTTGTTTGCTCCGTACTCGCTGCCGCGGCTGGAACGTGGCGCGGGGCGAGTGCCGGTGCAGCGGTTGCCGTATGTTTCAGACCAGGCGATCGAAACGCTGAAAGAGTTTCGCCAGTTGATTCTGGTTGGCGCGCCGATTCCTGTTTCGTACTTCGCGTATCCCACGAAAAGCAGCGTGCTGTCGCCGCCCGATGGTGTGACGCACGCCTTGGCAAGTCCTACCGAGGATTTGGCGGGAGCGCTCGAAGCGCTGGCTAGCGCGTTGTCGCTCAACGACAAATCGGAAGTGTTGACGCAGGCCGCGGAGCGGCCGGCGGCGCCGACAGGTGAGATCACACTGGCAGGGCTAGCGACGACAGTGGCGGCACTGCTGCCGGAGAACTGTATCGTCGTGGACGAAGCGATGACGTCGGGACGGGGGATGATGGCGGCGTCACGCGGAGTGGCGCCGCATGACTGGCTGGGAAATACTGGCGGTTCGATTGGGATTGCGTTGCCGCTGGCGGTGGGGG